>JGI24005J15628_10000752_pt1 | contig 17933 bp, 14 predicted proteins | sample LinPmetageLP40_FD_15628 | JGI IMG/M metagenome (IMG submission 15628)
TCAATGAACGAGCGATTACCCAACCAGCTCCTAGATTCTTATTCCTGGGAATTTTCATTACCCTATCCAAGGATAAGACAATGAATCAAATGCCCAATTTGTAATCACCAAACTATATAAATATTTAACTTTACTTAATCTTAATACTATGAAATCTATTAAACAAATCACGTTTGCAACAGTACTTGTGCTTACTTCTGTAATCACCTTTGCACAACAATCGACCATATCTGTCGAGGTCACCAATATCAAATCTAATGAAGGAAACATTCTTGTGGGCCTGTTTGACTCAGAAAAAAACTTCCTCAATTCGTCTCTGAAATCAAATAAGGTGAAGGCCAAAGAAGGTGAAATCAACGTGTCCTTTGAAAACGTGCCGGCTGGAACGTACTCAGTAAGCGTCATACATGATGAGAATGATAATGGCGAATTGGACTCCAACTTCCTAGGGATTCCGAACGAACCCTATGGTATATCCATGGATGGGAAAAACATGTTTGGACCACCATCATATGAAAAAGCCAAATTTGAGCTGAGCGATAAAGCTGTGAATCTAACTATCAGTTTATAACCACTACAGCCATGAGAAGATTATTAACAATCATATTTATTGGGATTGTAGGGATTACTAATGCCAATGATGGGAAATTTGAAAAGATCATGCTGGATAATATTGCGGCATTGAATGCGGCAAGAACAATAGAAGACTATCAAAAAGTAGTGAATACACTTGATAGGATAGGAGCAGCGGAGGCTGGGAAGTGGGAGCCTCACTACTACGGAGCCTATGGCAATATTTTGATGTCAACAAGAGTGACTGAACTGGCGGAGAAGAACCAATACCTAGATGCGGCACAATTGAGATTAGACAAAACTGTCGCCATAGATAACAGCAATGTTGAGATGGTCACCTTACATGGGTTTATCCATATGATGCGACTGGCGGCTGATCCAGCTACCTGAGGACAACAATATGCAGGGCTTGCTTTTGAGCAATTCAATAAAGCAGTGGCCATGGATGATACAAATCCAAGGGCATTGATCATGTGGGCACAAATGAAACAAGGAACCGCTCAATTTTTCGGAACGAGTACTGATGAAGCTTGTGGAGAAGCAGTAAATGCGCTTGAATTGTTAGATAAGCAAGCTTCTTCAGAACCTTCCATAGCTCCTAGCTGGGGCAGATGGAATGCGGAGAGCATGGTCAAACAATGTGGAGTTGCTGAGAAAGTGACTGAATAGATTACTTGCAAGTATTGAAACTTCATCTAAAATCACTCATTTTGTGAAATTTGACCTATTTTTTAGAGTTACTAGGTAGCAAAACTGCCTTANGCTAAGGTTATACTTTATGTCNAGGTCGCATAGAAAATCTTTGTGTTCTTAGCGATTCTATTGCGTTCTTTGCGGTTAAATGTGCGTCTAATTTGAAATAGACTTGGTCAACACTTTTTTTTCATCACCATCACGAAAATTGATAAAGAAGCAACACCGCATGCAGAAAACCCTACAAACATAGGAAGCACCGTAGCATTCACAAATTGCCCGATAACAATAGCCAGAGGCACTGCAATGAGCATGGATGCAAAACCAATAATCGCAGCACCAATACCCGCAATATGGCCTATGGGCTCCATGGCTATGGCATTGATGTTTCCAAATAAAAAGCCAATGGCGAAAAATTGTAGTGCCATGAAAGACAATAATACAGTTAGACTAGGATTTCCGGTTGACCAAAACAACAGGATGTAGGAAATAGAAATGCAACAGTAGGAGATAAGGGCAATCAGCACCAATTTTCGCATGCCAAATCTCATCACCAATGCACCATTGGAGAAAGTGGCCAAACCTACCGTAATGGCCAGTCCAGCGAATATATAGGGGAACTCTTCTTTTAAGCCATATTGATTCTCGAAAATATGTTGGGATGAACTCAGGTAAACCATAAATGCGCCAGTTACAAATCCTGAGATCACCGTAAAGACCAATGTTTCCCTAAACTTTAGCAGTTCTCTGAGTCCATCCACAAATAAGTGATTGCTGAAAGGTGCTTTGTATTCCTTTTTAAGTGTTTCTGGTTGACGCTTCCAAAACCAAATGCCTACAACACCAGCGAAAACCAATTGGGCGTAAAATATTGCCTGCCAGTTATAATAATCCAAAATCAACTTTCCAAGAGCAGGAGCGAGCACAGGAACCAATATAAAAATGACCATAACAAATGACATGATTCTGGCCATGTGATCGCCTTTGTAAGAGTCTCTCACAATGGAAATACTTATTGTTCTGGGAGCAGAAAGTGCAATTCCTTGTAGTAATCGACCAAATACCATCAACTCGAGTGACTTAGAAAATACACAGATCAAACTTGCTATGAAGAATAGGATCAGTCCAAAATAGACGATTGGCTTTCTGCCGAAACTATCTGAAAGTGGTCCAAAGAGAAGCTGACCAACTCCTAATCCCATAAAAATCATGATGATCAGCAATTGATTGTCCGCAGGAGATTGGCTATGTATGGCTAGGCCAATGTCTGATAGTGCCGGCAGTATCGCATCAATGGAGAGTGCCACTATGGACATCAAAGAAGCCATGAGTACCACAAATTCCAATCTTATTTTACTATTTGTATTGTTCATAAACAGAGATAAAAAAAGCTGATTCAAGAATTGAATCAGCTTTTTTAAATTTCGGATTAAATACTCTTATTTAATCAAATGAATTTAGGTTCAAATTTTCTACGCTCTCTTTGTAAGAGTGTTTTTCTCAGAAGAGGGTAAACAATTATGCCTAAAATTGGATGAAAAAGAACACCTAAAATACAGAGAGTCTTCATTGTAGGCTCTTTGAATCTTGCCCTTACAATATCAATCATTGTCCAGACACATAGTACAATGATTGAAGTTATTGCTATTATTTCCATTTAAAAGATATTTAGTAATATCAAAATTTTTAAGCGTTTTGCTTTTTGATCAAATTCAATGCAGATCCTGCTTTGAACCAATCAATTTGACTTTCATTGTACGTGTGATTACAAACAATGTTGTCTACGCTTCCATCGGCATGCGTCACTTTCAATGTCAATGGCTTTCCAGCTTGAAATTGTGTCAAATCAACTGTGTCGAAAGTATCTGCTTCCTGGATCAAGTCATAGTCAGATGGATTGGCAAATGTCAATCCTAGCATACCCTGCTTTTTCAAGTTGGTTTCATGAATACGGGCGAATGACTTCACCAGTACAATACGCACCCCTAAGAAACGAGGCTCCATAGCTGCATGCTCTCTAGAAGAACCTTCACCATAGTTTTCATCACCTACTACGATGCTACTTACACCAGCGGCTTTGTATGCTCTGGCAGTTGCAGGCACTTCACCGATTTCACCTGTCAATTGATTTTTCACCGCATTGGTAGCTTCACCATATGCATTGACGGCACCTATCAAACAGTTATTGGAAATATTGTCTAAGTGACCCCTATATCTCAACCATGGTCCAGCCATAGAGATGTGATCCGTTGTGCATTTTCCTTTTGCCTTGATCAACAACTTCATTCCTATGATTTCTTTGCCGTCCCAAGGAGCAAAAGGAGTGAGGAGTTGCAAACGCTTAGAGTCATCAGCTACGGCTACCTGTACACCGCTTCCATCTTCGGCAGGAGCTTGAAATCCGGCATCTTCTACATCAAATCCATTAGGAGGAAGCTCAAAACCTGTTGGTTCTTTCAGCATTACCTCTTCTCCAGATTCATTGATTAATTTGTCTGCTGTTGGATCAAAGTCTAGCTTACCTGAGATGGCGATAGCTGCAACTATTTCAGGAGACCCAACAAACGCATGCGTATTTGGGTTTCCATCCGCCCTTTTAGCAAAGTTCCTATTGAAAGAGTGAACGATGGAATTTTTTTCTTGTTTTTCAGCACCTTCTCTCGCCCATTGACCGATACACGGCCCACAAGCATTGGTGAATATTCGAGTGGATTCAAACTTGTTGAATGAGTCCATCAAACCATCGCGTTCAGCAGTATATCTCACCTGTTCTGAACCAGGATTGATCCCCAAAGTTGCTTTTGGCTTTAGACCCTTGGCTACAGCATCTTCTACAATCGAAGCGGCTCTGGTCAAATCTTCGTACGAAGAGTTGGTACATGAGCCGATCAGTGCCCACTCGATATCTGTAGGCCAGTCATTGGCGGCAGCTTCACCTTTCATTTCTGAAACAGGAGTCGCTCTATCTGGCGTGAAAGGACCATTTAAGTGTGGTCTGAGTTCTGATAAATTTATTTCTATGACCTGATCAAAATATTGTTCTGGGTTTGCATACACTTCTTTATCAGCGGTTAAGTGTTCTCTTACTTGGTTGGCAGCATCAGCTACATCACTTCTTTCAGTTGCACGCAAGTAACGTTCCATAGAATCGTCATATCCAAATGTCGAAGTAGTCGCACCGATTTCAGCACCCATGTTGCAGATAGTTCCTTTTCCAGTACATGACATAGAGGTGGCGCCATCACCGAAGTATTCTACGATAGCACCTGTTCCACCTTTTACCGTAAGGATACCCGCTACTTTCAGGATTACATCCTTAGGAGCAGTCCAGCCATTGAGTTTTCCTGTCAATTTCACACCGATCAACTTAGGCATTTTAAGCTCCCAAGCCATATCAGCCATCACATCTACTGCATCAGCACCACCAACACCGATGGCGACCATACCCAGACCACCAGCATTGACGGTGTGTGAATCTGTTCCGATCATCATGCCTCCAGGGAATGCATAATTTTCTAACACGACCTGATGGATAATTCCTGCACCAGGTTTCCAAAAGCCAATACCGTATTTATCCGATACAGAGGATAAAAAATTAAACACCTCATTATTATTGTTCAGAGCTTCTTGTAAATCCTTATCCGCACCGATTTTAGCCTGAATCAGGTGGTCACAATGCACTGTGGACGGTACCGCTACTTTTTTCTTTCCGGCTTGCATGAACTGCAATAGTGCCATTTGGGCAGTAGCATCTTGCATGGCTACACGATCAGGAGCAAAATCTACGTAGGAGTTTCCACGCTCGAAATTTTCTAAAGACTGTGTGTTATGAAGGTGAGAATAAAGAATCTTCTCAGAAAGAGTGAGTGGTTTGTTTACGACTTTTCTAGCTGTAGCTATACGTTCAGCCATCCCGTTATAAACAGCTTTAATCATGTCAATATCAAATGCCATATAGTTAGTTTAAGGTTAACAGAAATGAATTGCCAAGCTACAAAAAAATAAAATGCTTTGCAGGTAGATTTACATACAAATTGATGGACTTTCCAAGAGTTTATTCACCGCTCATCTTATCCATCAATCGATTGAGTGTTTTTGCCTCGTCAAGATTGAGTTGAATATGCTCCAATTCAAATTTTGTGATGATCTCATCAAGTCCTTCGAGTAGTTTCATTCCCTTTGAGCTGATAGATATGGACTATTGACGCTTGTCCTTGGTGTTTGCGCTTTTAGTAATGAGGTCTTTGAGTTTTAGTCGGTTTACTATTCTGGATGCATCAGACATTTTCTCCAGCATCCTTTCTTTTACAGCATTGATACTTGTTGATTTTGGATGTTGCCCCCTCAGTATTCTCAAGACGTTATACTGTTGCCTTGTGATATCATACTCTTTAAGCAGTTTATTAAGAGCATTGACCAGATGACCATGCGTGTAGAGGATATTGACTAATACTTTTTCCCATTCATTGGGAAACGAGTCCTGTCGAATATTATCCTCTAAGGTCATCCGGATTATTTACTATTGATGTAATTTAAGAATTCTCGTTTGGTATCTTCATTTTTAAATTTACCACTGAAATGTGCAGTCCCCGTTTTGCTATTGGTATCGCCAACACCTCTGGAAGCTACGCAAAGGTGCGTGGCATCAATCACAACTCCAACATCTTGTGTTTTTAAAACCCTCTTCAATTCATTTGCTATTTGTACGGTGAGACGCTCCTGTACTTGTGGTCGTTTTGCATAATATTGCACGATGCGATTGATCTTGGACAAGCCGATGACTTTGCCACTGGAGACATATGCAGCATGTACCTTACCAAAAATGGGCACAAAATGGTGCTCACAATGAGAATAGAAAGTGATGTCTTTCTCTACCAGCATTTGATCATAGTTGAACTTGTTATCAAATAGTTTGGCAGTAGGTTTTCTTTCGGGATCTAGTCCACTGAAGACTTCTTGCACAAACATCTTGGCGACCCGCTTTGGCGTGCCATTGAGACTGTCATCTGTCAAGTCTAGCCCAAGTATGTTCATGATCTCTGCGAAATGTCCTTCAATTTGAGCGATTTTAGTCTCATCATCTATATCAAAGGCATCATCTCTGAGTGGTGTATTGTAAGATGAAGCCACATGATCATCACCTACTTCTTCGATAGCCTTATGCGGGGTATTCAACATAATTTCTTTCTGTTTCATATAATGTTACTTTCAAATCAAACGCCTGATCAATTTGATCTCTCAATATCTCCCATATGGTGATAGAAATATTTTCGGCTGTAGGATTTTTATCTTTAAAATATTCAGTGTCTAAGTTCAGGTTTTTATGATCAAACTTCTTCAGTACATGTTGCTTGATAATATTGCTTAACTTCTTCATATCGAAGACATAGCCAGTGTCTGGATCAGGTGTTCCAGTGAGTTTTACGATCAGTTCATAGTTGTGACCATGGTAATTTACATTGTTGCATTTCCCAAATACCTGATCGTTTTTTTCGTCACTCCATTGCTTATTATAGAGCCTGTGGGCTGCGTTGAAATGTTCTTTCCTAAATACGGCTACTTTCATTCGCTTGTTTAAACACCTAATGTGGGATAATAGATCACTAAATCATAAAAAGTTACAATGTTAGTGAGATTTTCTTTGTGAACCGAACGATATTAGTAACATCTGAAAATCTGAATTGTTTAGTTATTTGTCAAAGAATTACGATCTCAATTATTCAAGCCGTTCAATCTTAGGCTTAGATTCATTCAGGTCTTGGAAGCTAAAAGGGGAGTCTGAGAAAAAGTCGATGTCATATGGTGTGTCTTGTTCATAAATCTTGGGGTAATAGGCGAATCGAAATTCAAACGTACTGAATACCAAACTTTCGTTTCGAATCCTAATGCCGAGTCCAAGACCTGAGTAGAAGTTCTTACGACTCAGAATATTGGCGTTGAAATGGTTGATCAACCCCAGATCGACAAAAGTATAGGGGATAAACCTAAATCCGTAAAAATTCCATGGAGTGATGATGTCTCCTTCCAACTTAATAGATAGTCTTTCGGTACCTGTAAGGTTCTCTTCATCAAAACCCCTGATTCCTTTTTCCTCGAAAATTATGAGTGTTTCATCATTGAATCTCCTGAATCCTTTGGTGTAGAAAAGCCTCGCTTGAAACCTCGTTTTGTGCCCACCACCTAGATTCATCAACTTACTAAAATACAAAACGGAAGCATTGAACAATCCGTCCTCTGTCCGATTCTCATTTGAGAATGCGCTGAGAGACATGCTACCAGTCCAGTATTCCGTTCTGCCAGTCACTTTGCGGAGGATATAAGATAGACTCTGATACGTGCGGGTTTTGAATTCTCCTACTTCTTTTCCACCAGTAAGAGAAACAAAAGTTCCCACTGGAATATCTTCAGTAATGCCAAATCTGTTTACAAAATTTCCTTTATAGTAATTTCTTTTGGTGAAGGAGACTTTACCCAAATACAATCTCTGGTCATGATAGTCAAAGAACTCATTGCTGGAAAGTTCAGGTCTTTGGACAAAGTTCGTATTGACATAGGCCGCAGAAAATATGATATTGCTTCTTTGTGCTTTGGTAGGCAATATGATCGATTTTCCAGCCCATACTTCTTGCTTGTTGTATGTGATGTTCTTGAATACGATTTCATCATTGACCAAGATCAACGGATCGGTGAAAGTTCTTCTGACAATATCAATGCCACCAGCATATTTCACTTGAGGTGTTATGAATTGTTTATCAAATTTTAGCCGAGCTATTTTTTCATTGTAAACAGTCTTAAATTGAAAAAAGGAATTGATGAAGGTACCATAGATGTTATTCACACTATAGATTCCGTTGTACCCTACAAGTGGTTTTTCATTGGTGTCAATAAGCGCTGTATTGCTAAATTCACTTCCTTGCCCGAGAAAATTTCGATCATATATCTCCACATCGAACCGATCAATTCCACCAATGTCAATAGCTGCGCCTACTGACCATACATCTTTGGTAATCACTGTGATCGTGGCCAGAGAGGTGATGGGGTCTTTGGTTATTATAATCTTTGCATCTTCTATAAATCTAAGTGACCGCAGTAGTCGCTCATTATCTGCTATGATGAATGGTGAAATTTCGTCTCCAGTATCGAAAAATATGTTGTTGAGAATAATACGGTCTTTGCTATATATGTGTGCCTTGTCTATAGCACGTCCAGCCCAGGTTGTAATCAGGCGAGTGGTGTCATGCACAGAACCGCTGATTACAGGCACTTTTTTCAGTATTATTTCATCTATAATGAGTCCTTCGTATGGTAGAAATGAGTTTTCACTTTCCACAAAGGCCTGTTTTTTGATTTGTTGACCGGAGGTATCGGTATTGACTAGCAAAGTGCTAAACAGCAGGTCTGTGACTTTGTGATTCCCGTATTTTATTTTGAGAGAATCATAAAATCCCTGCTTGGACTTGGGTTTGTTGTCAACAAATTCATACCTAGTTCCCTTAGGGATTAGCAGAACGGTGTCTTTGTAGTGAATGAATAAGGAGTCGTTGTTTATTTTTAAGGCTTGTCCTTGTTTGACTTTGACACGAAAATGATTTACTGGTTTTGATGGGGTTTCTTTTTGCCCAAAGACGAGGTTTGCTACTGACAAACAAAAAATCAAACTGATCGCAGTGATACGGAATATCTTCAGTTTAAAAATAACATTCATTCTCATAAATTGGCTTGAAGGCTAATTATCAGATTTCTACCCGGAGCGCTTATGCCACTAGAATAAGGTCGGTAATGCACATCCAGTATATTCTCTAATGCAGCAGCTAATTTGAGTTTTTTACTTAACGCATAAGATGTGCGTAGGTTGAGTGTGTACCATGCAGGACTGCCATCCTTTGAAGCGTCCGTTTTATGTATGGCGTATAAAAAGTCTTTGTCCTCTATCTCAGTAATTGGCATATCCGACCTCAATCTACTGCCATTATACTCGATATAGAAGGCCGCTCTGAGTCCTTTCTTATTATTATAAGTTAGCGTTGTTTGACCGAAATTAGGGGTGGTATGCCTGAGCGGTTCACTGTTGATGTTGTCTTCACCTTTGGTTATGGTATATGAAGAATTGATACTGAAGTGATAAGGAAGTTTGATGCTGATATTGGCTGATCCACCGTAGATGTAGGCTTCACTGGTATTGACTTGCGCACGTAGTTCACTGGATATTCCGTTGATGGTAGCCGTAGTTTGACCATTGATGCTGATAGGGCCTCTGACGATTGCATTGTCCAGGAAAGTGCCGTAAACAACCAAGTGGGTTTTAATAAATTCATTCACAGTTTTATGGAGTCCCAATTCCATGTTATAAGAATATTCCGGTTTCAAATCTGGATTGGGAACAATCACAATATCATCATCGAGCTCGAATACTTTTCCAACATCATCGATGTTCGGAGATCTAAACCCTGTGGATGCGGAGATACTCCATTTAGTCTTGACTGAAGGATTGTATGTAAGCCCAATATTTCCATTGATCGCATTGTTGGCCAGATCAAACTTATCAAAATTGAGGGCTTGTGCCTCGGCATCCGTTGAAGTACCACTCAATGCGACATGACTAAATCTGACTCCTGTATTAAATGTGAGTGTTTCTTTGATTCTCCATTTGTATGTGGCATATCCAGCTATGCTACTATACTTACTACCGCCATCTGGGTATCGACTAGAGGTGGCACTTCGCTGATTAGTTACAATATCAAGTATGTCAGCCTCGGATTTTACATTGTTGTAGGTGTACTCGACTCCATAGTACAAACTGTTATTTCCTATATTCTTATCAAGGTCTATGTTAATAGTGTATAGATCTACTTTCTCACGTTGATTTCTCAGGCTGTTGCTCCCAAATCTCCTATCGTGGCGACTCTCTTCAAATAGTTGGTATGAAGTCGTGATCCTAGCTTCATCATAGAGTTTTGTGGCCTTATATAAATTTGCCTGTAGGTGATGCATATTCCATTTTTGAGGTCCATAGTACCATTCTGCTTGTCTGAGTCCTGACCCTTCGGGCATGATCAATCGGTCGTATCGTGGAATATTAGACGTATTGGCAAAATAGAATCCATAGGTCAGTTCGATGTTTTCATTGGGTCTATACCTGATCTTATTGATTGCACTCCATTGGCGATAGCCTGAGTCTTTCTGTAAAGATTCGTTGTCATTGGCAATGATTACGTCCGCTCCGTTGATTCGATCAGCATATATAGGTCGTTTACCAAAATCTGGGTAATCCGAATCGAAATTACTACCCGTTCTTAAGTCATCAAAGTCGCTGAACGAAAATGCAGTTACGAAGGCAATTTTTTTTCCGCCTATTTTCATATTGACGTGTCCCGTCTTTTCGTTGTTAGCAGATGCATATCGGGTCATCGCATTTCCGCTGATTTTCAGTTGATCCTTGCCAGAGAAAGCTGACTTGAGTGTGTGAAAGTCCATGACACCTCCAAGGGCATCACTACCATAGATTACCGATCCTGGACCAAAGACTACTTCAGCACTTTCAAGTGCGTTTGGGTCGATGTTGATGATGTTTTGAAGATTTCCACTTCGGAATATGGCATTGTTCATGCGTACGCCATCAACTACGATGAGCACCCGATTTGCTGCGAACCCACGAAGCGATGGACTGCCTCCACCCAATTGGCTTTTCTGCACAAATATCTGCCCCGTATTCTTCAATACATCGGCAGAAGTCTGGGCATTTCCGAACTTAATCTCCTCAGCGGAAATGGATAATATTTTCTGGGGAACTTCGGTAGCATCTTGCTCCCATTTGTTGGCTGATATCACCACTTCATTGTACTCGATAACTTTTTCATCCAGCAGGATGGTGTAGTTAAGTGCTTCTAGATTTGCCAAAAGAATGTTGAAATCCTGATAAGATGGGTGTTGGAATACCAGTAGTGCATCTTTAGAGAACTGTGCGATGCTTGTTTCTCCATTGATATCTGTTAGTGCCGATGTTTTGTTATCCGCTGTGTATATTATGACATGTGGAATAGGCTTAGAAGTCGCCTTATCCAGCACCAGTATATTTTGCGCATATATTTGGCAGGCTGTTGTAAAAAGAAATATGAAGAGGGTAAATGTTTTGGACATTTTATTTTTTCTGTGGAAAAATCGAGGCGAAAATATGTATAAATGATCTATTTAGGGTGATTTGGCTCAATTATTTATTTAAGAGGTTAATTTTGATCGTAGTATGCAATCAAGACAAATGATTGCTAGATTTAAGCAAAAATTCGACCAACTATGCCACTTATTCAAAATAGCACATATCGACCTCCCTGGTGGCTTAGAAATGGTCATCTGGCTACGGTCATTCCGAGTATTTTTAGAAAAATCGAAGGAGTGGATTATAAGAGAGAACGGATCATTACGCCTGATCAGGATTTTATAGACTTGGATTGGTTGAGGAAGGGTAGCGAGCGACTGGTGGTGCTGATGCATGGGCTGGAAGGAGATAGCCAACGTAGCTATATGAAAGGTATGGCCAAATACTTTCATGATGAGGCTTGGGATGTGGTGGCGTACAATTGTCGTGGGTGCAGTGGGGAAGTCAACAAACAACCCCGACTGTATCATCATGGAGATACTGTTGATGTACATACAGTCATCACACATCTCAATGATAGATATGACTACAAGGAGATAGTTTTGATAGGATTTAGCATGGGGGGCAGTCTTATTTTAAATTACCTTGGCAATGGAGAGCATGAGACTCCTGATATCATCAAATCTGCTATCGTGTATTCTGTTCCCTGTGACCTAAAAGCGAGTGCTATGAAACTTTCAAGAAGCGGAAATGGATTTTACAGGAAAAGATTTCTTAAAAAATTGGCAAGCAAAATTCAACAAAAAGCAGAGCAGTTTCCTGAGTTGATCAGTGTTGATGGCGTAGAGGAAATTGAAAGCTTTGATGAATTTGAAACAAAATATACGGCTCCTTTGCATGGATTCGAGAGTGCGGATGCATTTTATGGCTATGCAACTGCAAATAACTACTTGAAAAATATACAAACCCCAACACTTATTGTCAATGCAGCAAATGATCCTCTTTTTTCGGAAGCGTGCTATCCGGTTGACCAAGTCAGTAGTTTATCCAATGTTTTTCTGGAAATACCCAAGCATGGAGGGCACGTAGGGTTTTCCAAGTCGAGCTTGGATCAGAACTGGATGGAGGAGAGGGCTTTGGCGTTTATTAATGACCTCCAATAGACATTTTTATATTAATTTACCATGCGTAGGCTGACCGCATGAAGGTTTTCCTTATATTCGAGATTCAATATTTTTCTATGATTAGATATGTGATAATTGCATGTGGGCTGATTTTTTGTTCAGCGACCACTCATGCGCAGACTCCTGTTTTAAACAATAACCGCTCAGGACTTAAATGGAAACAAATAAATACCACTGATTTCAAAATCGTTTATCCCATTGGTTTCGAAAGTGAGGCGCAACGTATGGCCAATACCATGCAGTTTCTTCATGATCCAATTGACAAGTCGTTGCAGACCGATACACGCAAAGCCACCATCATTCTCCAGAATCAAAGTTCAATAGCCAATGGCTTTGTGACACTTGGTCCCAGGAGGTCAGAATTTTTCACCTCGGCTCCACAGAGTTACAATTTTTTAGGGACTAATGACTGGCTCAATACATTGGCAGTTCATGAATACAGACATTTGGTGCAGTTCAATAAGAGTAGAACGGGGTTCAATAAGTTGTTTTACTATATGTTCGGACAAAATACACAAGCTGCTATGGCCAGTATCGCGGCACCTAGCTGGTTTTGGGAAGGGGATGCTGTTGCTACAGAGACGGCTTTCACACAAAGTGGGCGTGGACGAATTCCTGCATTTAACCGTATTTTTCGAGCCAATTTATTAGAGGGGAAGCGTTATGATTATAACAAGCAATCGCTGAGGTCATATAAGGACTTTGTGCCTAACCACTATGTGCTTGGTTATCACATGGTTTCTCACATTCGCAAGGAGTCTGACAATGGAAACATATTTGGTGATGTCACCAAACGAACTTGGGATGTGCCCTTTGTTCCATTTGCTTTCTCCAGTGCCCTCAAGAATAAAACGGGGAAATATGTAGTGAAGCATTATGACAATATGATGTCTGACCTTGAAGTACAATGGAGGCATCAATTAGAAATCGTAGAACCGACTGCATTTGAGAAAGTGACGCAAAGAAGCAATAAAACCTTTACAGATTATGCATATCCATCGGAGATGGCAAATGGGAAAATCTTCAGCATGAAGTCTGGTATTGGTGATATAGCACAATTTGTGATGATAGGCGAGGACGGAGAAGAGAAAGTGATGTTTACGCCTGGGATATTGAATGACAATGAGATATTTTCTATTGCTGGCAACACAGTCGCTTGGGTTGAATACGGTTTTGATCCTCGATGGGTCAATCAATCCTATTCGGTCATTAAGGTTTACAATCAGGACACAAAAAGACTAAAAGTATTAACTAAGAAGTCGCGGTATCACGGAGCATTTCTATCTCCAGATGGCAGACAACTTGCTACCATAGAATCCATGGAAAATGGAAAATATAAGTTGGTCATACTAGATGCAAATAGCGGGGAGGTTGTCAGACAGTTTGAAAATCAAACCGAAGGACTGCTCACGCTGCCATCCTGGTCTTCTGATGGCAATACAATCACCTTTCTGAGCAACGCCTCCCAAAGAAAAAGTGTACAGGCGATCGATCTTACCACAGGTATTGAAAGATCTTTGATTCCTGCTGGATTAGAAAATATTGGCAATCCTGAATTGATTGATGATCGATTGTACTATCAATCTGATTATTCAGGTATTGACAATATCTATGCATTGGATATCAAAACTGGTGAGCGATTCCAGATCACTTCCAGCAAATATGGCGCATACAATTTCAGCCTCTCCAATGACAGGCAAACGATCTATTACAATGACCATTCTGTTGATGGACTAGACATCGTACGCATGCCCTTTGATCCTGATCGATGGAGAAAGATAGACCAGGTGAAAGAAGATAGAGTCGAATATGCCAAGATGCTATCTCAGCAAGAAAATCATGCACACATTTTGGATAGTGTTCCCACTGTCGCATATGAAACTAAAAAATACAGCAGACTCAAAGGTCTTATCAATCCACACAGTTGGGGACCTTTTGTAAATACTGATAATCTCAATGAAGCGCAGGTGGGCATTTTTTCAAAAGATGTATTGAGCACGACTTCAGCCTATGCTGGGTATAACTATAATATAGATTCTGAAGAAGGTGCTTTTGTAGGTCGCGTGAGCTATCAAGGATTTTACCCCATTCTAGATTTCGAATTTTCGAAAGGCAATAGGTCTAGTGGTGCGGCAACCTGGGATGAACAAACCCTAGAATATGGCGCAAGAATCCCATTGGTACTGACCCGGTCAAAATATATTACGGAGCTGACCCTAGGGAATTCTATTGGTCATAGGGAAGTAAGTAACTATAACAACGGGTTCGATGATTTGGGACGGATAATTGATTACGAAACCACTATTCAAGATTCCATAGATGTACGTGTGCAAGGAGTAGATATTTCAGAGTTGGACAATGGTTCATTGATCTTTAATAATTTCAATCTAACTTACTTTCGTTTGCTCAAACAAAGCACCAGAGATATCAACAGTCGATTTGGTCAGGTGCTCGTATTGGAGAATTTTAATGCACTCTCTGGTGACTATATAGGTAGNCTTACAGCACTGCGNGCCATACTATATTTTCCTGGTTTGTTCAAACATCACTCATTTTATGTCCGAGGAGGTATTCAGTTCAGGAAAATTGTAAATGAACCCAATTTATATGCGTTTGCCAATCGCGTTTTCAGACCCAGGGGATATGATTCTTATCCATTGGAAAAGAGCTCTTCAATTGTTCAGTTCAATTATTCCCTACCGCTGTGGTATCCAGATCTGGCACTGGGTCCATTTCTGAACATCAAGCGAATCAAGCTCAACATGTTTGCAGATGGGGAGTAGTGAGGCTGTAAATTTTCTGCTGGTCAGTCGGCTTGATGATCCGAGTGTTAGCCGTATTCAAGATACACCACGCAAAGCAAATTACACCTCTTTTGGAGCTGAGTTGACGTTTGATTTTAACATCATGCGTGCTTTGCCTGAACTGGAGTTAGGAGTGAGGTTCTCCTATTTTGGTTCTAATGTGTATTTCGATGCTGGAAATAGAATAGAATTGATTATCGGGAATATCAGCTTCTAGATACTTGATTATCGAAAGAAATCGTTCTATTTTTGATTTCAATTTGTCCTAATAAGAAACACTAGCATATAAAAATATGGCCGAAGTCGTCAGAATGCCAAAAATGAGTGATACCATGGAAGAAGGGGTCATCGCATCATGGCTAAAAAAAGTGGGAGATAAAGTAGCGTCAGGGGATGTACTTGCAGAAGTCGAGACTGACAAAGCCACGATGGAGTTTGAGTCTTATTGGGACGGTGTACTGCTTCATATTGGTGTAGATGAGAAAGCCGTAGTACCTGTTGATGGCATCTTGGCAGTCATTGGTGAAGAGGGAGAAGAGTTTGCACATTTATTAAAAGAGGATGCAGCACCTGCTGAGAAAGCTACAGAAACGACAGAAGCACCAGCCGTGGAAAGCAAGACTACAGAAAGTATAGATACATCAGGAATAAAGGCGACCGTGATCACCATGCCAAAAATGAGTGATACCATGGAAGAAGGAACCATCGCCCAATGGCTAGTCAAAGTAGGCGATACGGTTAGCTCTGGCGACATCATGGCAGAAGTCGAGACAGACAAAGCGACCATGGAGTTGGAATCTTATGAAGATGGCACGTTGTTATACATCGGTCCCAAAGATGGAGAGTCAGTGCCAGTAGATGCGGTATTGGCGATAGTAGGAGAGAAGGGTGCTGATTTCGAGACATTGCTCAAGGCGCAAACACAAAAAGTAGCGACTGCTCCAGCAGCAGAAGCACCGACTAAACAAGAAAGTGCAGCACCAGTAGCTGCGGCTGCTCCTGTAGCGCAGGCCGTAACAGCGACAACAACATCGATTACCACTTCAAATGGTAGAGTAAAAGCATCACCATTGGCTAAAAAATTAGCTTCAGACAAAGGATATGACATTGGTCAGATCGCAGGTTCTGGTGAGAATGGAAGAATCATAAAGAGGGATGTGGAAGCATATTCTCCACAGCAGGCATCAAGTCCAGCAGCTGCTACCAGTAGCACAAGTGCTGTAGCATTGCCAGTTGTAGTTGGAGAAGAAAGTTATGAAGACGTGACACTTTCGCAGATGCGCAAGACCATTGCGAGAAGACTTTCTGAAAGCAAATTCACCGCTCCACATTTCTATCTGACGATGGAAATCAATATGGACAAAGCCATGGATGCGCGCAAGAGCATGAATGAAGTTGCTCCTGTGAAGATATCATTCAATGACATGGTCATCAAGGCGGTAGCCGCTTCCATAAGGCAAAACCCCAATGTGAATGTCTCATGGCAGGGAGATACCTTGAGAAAAAACCACCATATACACATCGGTGTTGCAGTGGCAGTTGACGAAGGCTTGTTGGTGCCAGTCGTTCGATTTGCAGACAATAAGTCCTTGTCTCATATCTCTGCTGAAGTCAAAGACCTCGCTAAGAAAGCTGCTACCAAACAATTACAACCATCAGATTGGGAAGGAAATACATTCACGATTTCCAACCTTGGCATGTTTGGGATAGAAGAATTTACGGCCATTGTGAACCCGCCAGATGCCTGTATCCTGGCAGTAGGTGGAATCAAACAAACGGCTGTTGTCAAAGACGGACAGCTTGTGCCAGGCAATGTGATGAAAGTGACGCTGTCATGTGATCACAGGGCGGTAGATGGAGCAGTAGGAGCGGCATTCTTGAAAACCTTGAAAGGTTTGCTTGAGGATCCTGTGAGGATTTTGATATAGAGATTACTAAGTGCCTGTTTTTAAAAATTTACGTCATTTAGAGGGTGTATTTTTTTATGATTACGGACAATCATAATTTTTTTTAAAAAAACAGCGTAGGAGATGACAGTATGTTTGTCAATAGTATAGCTATACACACTTATAAGTCATTCCATTAGGAATCTTTACCACGATGAAAGAAACAGCAGTCTAATGTTGTGGTACAGATTTCTCCCTGCCTTTGTCGGTTGCTTGCGCTAAAGCTTAAGCGACAGCGTGCAGACAGGCGTTGTACTGCGAAATGACTTCGTAGTGAAAATCGGCAATCATCGTTGCGAGATCTGTTCTAAACCAGTGTAGAAGAGTAAACACTAATCTGTCATTGGTAGAGCGAAGCTCGAAGAATCTCAACCAAATAAATGAGATTCTTCGGCTGTTAACAGCCTCTCAATGACGACCAGTTTTTGAAAAGGTGTTTTTCGTGAACTTACCAACTTCTGCCATATTGTCTAAGGCACAAAGTTTGATCAGTTGGTTTAAGTTTAAAGTTTAAGGTTTGAGTCCACTCCGAAAAGTATTTACGTAACTAATCAGTATGGATTATGCTCCAATTTAGCAACATCGGTCAAATCCTCTAACACCTTTCGTCCATTTTTGATGGTCGTATCAATAAGTGATC
>JGI24005J15628_10000753_pt1 | contig 17922 bp, 16 predicted proteins | sample LinPmetageLP40_FD_15628 | JGI IMG/M metagenome (IMG submission 15628)
CATTAGACCCACCTACTTTTGAGTTTATAACAGACTCCTCTTCCAAAGAGAATAACATATACGAAAACACATATCAATTTGCCTATCGTTATATTTATCTTGACGGAGAAGTTTCTGCTATATCCAAGTATAGTGAACTAGCAGTTAGCCAACAGCAATTAAAAGACGGAATAATAACTGATGCAGAGAAACTAAAGAATAATACAATAAGGGTTTCTGTAGAGACCAGTGTAGCGGACGTTAAGCGCATTGAGGTTTTAGCTCGTGAGGGCAATACAGGGCCTTTGTTTACAATTGATGAAATAAACAATCCTTCATTATCTGCGTCTTCAACTTTATTTGTTGATTTCAATAACAGTCAACTATATAACTTCATACCTTCAACGGACTCAGACAAACTATATGATGCTGTTCCGTTAAAGGCTCAGTCACAAACAATTAGTGGTAGTAGATTATTTTTAGGTAATTACGTAGATGGTTACGCAAATCAAGATAATGATATTGCTTTACTTCCTAATTATTATTTACGACCCGGAGTACAATCAATAACAGTAGACAACGGTGCTAATCCTAATGGGCCTGTAAAAACTCTTGAGTTTGATTTAACCTCAATACCTTCTACTGTTACTCAAGATTCTATATTAAATTTAGATTTTTCATTTGTTTTAGATAGACTTTCAGTAACCACAGACGGATTATTTATTCAATGGGTTGAGTTAAATGATGATTTACTTCAAGCGAACGCTGGAGGTGTGTTGTCTCAAAACATCACTTTAGATACAGCCCCAGTAGGTGTTTCAGAAGTTATTGCTATTCCTGCAGGGACAACACGATCTGGAGTATCGTCACTAATTTCATCCACAATATCTAAGTCATATACGGTTATTTTTGACTCTAAAGATAAAGATGATGATTATGCCGCTGGAACAAGAGTTGTTTTTGCAGCAAGTGTTAATTCTGCTGGTGCTATAAGAACTGAATATGGAGGAACTGGACTTTTCGCTGCAAATAGAATTCGTAGATTTTTTAATTTTAATGGAGTTGGAACTGTTTCTTTAAATGGAACTGGAACTTTAAATGCTCAAAATAAATTAATATTTACTGCCTTTATAACAAGCTCTACCATAAATGTTAAGAATATATATAAGTCATTTATACCGGGAGGTGGGCCTGTTGTTTTTACAAAACCTGTTAACTTTGCTTCATCAACACCAATACAATTTTCTGATGGGCTACAGTATATTTCGTATAATAGAGTTAAATTAACAGCAGACTTTGATGATGTAGAGCCAAACCTTGATAAAGGTTTTTCTAATGCTACAATGAACTCTACTTCATTTGAAAGCGAAGTTATATCATCTTCAACTTTTTTAATGTCTGACACTAAAGGACATAAAGGATTTAAGTCTGGATCTACACATAGTTTAGGGGTTGTTTTTTATGACGAAAGAAATAGATCTTCTGCTGTTCAAGAAGCTGGAGATGTTAATATAGATTGGTATGGAGACAGACAAAACAAAGGTGTTGCTAATATCGTTATGCGAATTAAAAGCAAAGCACCTAGCTGGGCTAAAAAGTGGAGTCCTGTATATACAAAGTCTGGAACTGTTGGCACTCATTTAGAGTATAGTGTTATAAGAGGTTACTTTGCAAGCAACATCTCTGCTATAACAGCAAATTCTAATAGCCAAAACAACGATATATTTTATCTATCATTTAGATCTTTAGAAGGAAAAGATGATTCATATAAAGAGTCCAAAGGGGCTAATCTAGAGTACGTATTTAAAGAAGGAGACAAACTTCGTGTTGTGTCTCACGGAGGCTCTACGTTTCCTTCTGATATAATATTTGATGTCGTTGGATATAAATACTTTGAAGATGACTCAGCTACAAATCCAATATTAGATTCTACAAGCGAGAACAAGACTTATAACACAACGGGTTGGTAATTATAAAAAATAAATCACAAGTAGGTTGGGACAAGGACAGCATTATTGCTGGATCAGACAATTGGGATGATAAAGCTGTTATTGAATTATATAACATAAGAAAAAAAGCAGAAGACGAAGTTTACTATGAGATAGGTAAGTCTTATTCTGTTGGATCTAATGGATCAATGATAGGGGATAGAACCTCTATTCCTCAGTACTCTATTCTTTGTGTTAATAATCCAGCTACACCTCTTGAATTTAGAAGTAATAATATTATGTATCCCGGAGATGTTATGAAAGACTCTTCTGGGAATGAATTTGTTGTTTCAAACGCAATACCTTTTGTTAGTGGTATATACAACTATTACATACAAGCTGTTCCTCAGTTTGGTTTATTTACTCAAGGCCAAACATCGACTGTCAACTTACAAAATTCTTCAGAGACAGTAATTAATATTGATCAAGGAGATATATATTTTAGACTAAGACAACTTAGGTATGGAAAAAACGCAAAGTCTTTTAACTATCTGATAAGATATGTAGAGTCTAGTGCTGTTTCTGACTTCTTTACTTCTAAAAACACATCAATAGGCAGACCTTTTTCTGTACTCCCTGATGCTAAAACAGTTTATAGGACAGGATCTGTTACATACTCTGATGCATTCTTAATTGATGTTAGCACTCTTGGTTTATCTTCATTTAACCCAACACTAGCACCTTTTTATGATTTAAACTATATACACGGATCTGTTCGCTATATGGTAAATAGAGATGACAGTGTTGTATTTATTCAAGACAAGAAATGCGGAATATTTCCTGTAAATAGAAATCTTATTGAGTACTCTTCAGGAGAGAAGAACTTAGCTGTTTCTACTAACCTAGTGGGAAACCCTTCTTATTATCAAGGAGAATATGGAGTGAACAATAATCCAGAGTCCGTAGCCGTTAATGAGGGTCGTATTTACTTTGCCGATATAAGAAATGGTGCAGTAATAAGAATATCAAGAGACGGAATAACAGCTATTAGTGATGCTAAGATGGATACGTTCTTTTGGACTAAGTTTGAGAACCTAGTTCAGAATGCTTCTGTAAAGAAAGTGATTGGTGGATTTGACGTAGAGAATAATGAATACATTATATCTACTGAATCTTTAGATAAAGCCACAGTTACTGTTTCTCAATCTGGTGGCAGTAGCTATGCATTTGACCTTCAAACAAACGGTGCGGGAAATACTGTATTCGGATCAATTGTTTATGATAACAATCAAATATTTAAAGCAGATACTGAGTTTAGAAACTTTGATAATGTATGTGATAATTTTGATGATAGCATAAATGCTGTTATATACTTAGACAGGCTTGTAGATGGTCAGCCTATTGTATTAGGGGAAGAGTATATAGGAACTACACCAACAGCTTTATACGGTATAGCGACAGATATATCATATAACTTCTTTATTCCTGTACTAATCAATGTGTCTAAAGGAACATTTACTTTTCCTAACGATTGCGGAAACTTTACAGCTGCCTTTGGAACTGCTTCAAATGACTCTAGTGGATTTACCGCAGGATACGATGCGGGTTCTAATGTATGGACTACCTTGTATTCTTTTAGTCCAGAAAATGTTATTAGTATAGACTCTTTATTATATACGTTTAAAACTGGATCTATGTGGAAGCATAGTACTGATGCAAATAGAAACACCTATTATGGAACAGCATATAATTCTGTTGTAGAGATTATTTCAGCTGCCAATGCATCTATGGTCAAAACTTTTGAGTCTATAAGCTTAGAAGGTACAAATGCTTGGACTACGTTAGTTACAAACACAGATCAGAGTGCTAATATATTAGAGGCAACTTATGATAAGCGTGAACGTAATTGGTATGCTTCTATACCAAGAGATGATTCTGCTAATACTGGAGGGTCAACAATAACAGCATTATCAGGTAGCTCAGAAGTATTTGCTCTAGGAGCTGTTAGTGATGTTACAGGTGCTAATATAACTTTTAGTAGTGATATAAGCTACATAACTTTCCCAATAGGTGCGACTCTTTATAAGATAACTGGAACAACACTTGTTTCTATAAGTAATACTATATCTTCTGTACCTACGGGAAATAAAATAACTTGCGCTTCAAATGTTGCTGGATTAGCTAATGGCGATGAAGTTGTAGCTTTAGGTGTAGGCTCTGTAGAGGGTGATCAAATTAGAGATTACTATGTAAAAATAAAATTAACCAATTCATCAACTTCCGAGATTGAATTATATGCTGTAAACACTGTATATGCTAAATCTAATCTGGCTAACCAATTAGGACAATAATAATTACCTTTGTATTATGCGATCAAAGAAAAAAGATAAAGAAAAAAAATACATAGCAGGAGGGATGTTTGTTTTACCTGCACTTCAAGCAGGATTAGGTGCTTATCAAATGTATCAAGGTCAACAAATGGCTAAAGGTTTAGAGCAACCATCTACTGAAAAACCATCTGAGTATGCAGATATGCTTAAGCTGTCTAGAAATAGGGAACTTGAAGAAAGAAGATTAGACGAACTAAATAGAAATTTAGCCACAGGAATTGCAGCTGCTCAAGCGGGTGGTGGTAGAGCATTGGTAGGTTCGTTACCGGGAATGGTAAGGGCTGGTGATCAGGGAGCTATAGATTTAATGTCTAAAAGACAAGCAGATCAAATGAGAGCATTACAAATTGGTGCTATGGGTAGCGAAGAAAAGATATCTAGAGATATGAATTTGTTTAATACAAATATGGGAGCAGCTCAAGCAGCTATTGAAGGAGGTCTTCAAAACATTGGTGGAGCATTAGGTCAAGCAGGAATGATGGCTATGTATGCGGATAAGAAAAAGCCTAAAGATGACATAAGCCTTGAAGAGATACAGCTTCAGTCAGATATAGATAATGCTTCTGAAAAGTTTCCTAGTAGTAAAAGACCTTCGGAATTTAAACTTCCGATGACTGGAGAGGAATTATATAGAAAATCTCAAGGTCAAATAGATTTAACTGACGAACAGCTAAGGATGTTAGACTCTTTAGAATTTGCAAAAGGAGGTAAGATGACTAAAGGATCATTTAATCACGATACAAACCCTATAGATATAGTTCAGAAAGGTGTCAAGGTAGGAGAGATGACAGGTGGAGAGGTAATACTTAACCCTAAACAGCAAGCTACTTTAAGTAAAGAAAGTGCTTATTTCCGTAAGCTTTTGAAAAAATTTAATAAGAATAAGTAATGGCTAAAGTAATACCATCAGGAGTACTTAAGTTGCCAAATTTTGCGGAACTTGACTACAATTTAAAAAGACAAAAAACGCAAGATGCTTTGAAGGCTGAAGAGTTTTCTTCTCAATTCAAAGAGATTACAGGCAACTACCTTGCTGGTGATTTAGAGGCTGTTCAATCTTCTTATGATGCTGTTGAAGAGGCAAGAGATAGATTAGCTACAGATCCTAGAAATGTAAATCTTATAAGAGCTTTAAGGACTGCTCACGCTAATCACGCAAAAGTTGCAGGAACAGCTCAATTCTTAGCAAACAACAATAGAGATTTAAAAGCTAATTTTATTGCTAATCCCGATGCTTATGCTCTTTCTGGCACTGAGGGATTTAGATTACTTAACCTTGATGCTAATACTCCTAGAAGTTCTGAACAGATTTTTTTAGCAGGAGCAAGTCCTATAGAATTCAACCCTACTGTTGCTAAAATGAAGAACTATAATCAAGTAGCAGAAGAAGCTTATAAAAGATTTCTGAGAAAAGAAGATGAGTTTTATGATGCTAATGGTAATTTGTTAAAAGACAAAGCCAGAGATTGGTTCAAAACACATATGTCTTCTAATTATGAAAATGAGAAGGAAGTAAACAACGCTTTAATTTATGAAGGATATCAACAAGGTCTTTTAGGGGATGGAGAAACAGCTTCTACGTTAGGATATAAAATTGGTAATGATGATTTAACTAAAATAAATTCTAAAAATTGGCAAGATAAATTTGGTATTGGATTACTTGATGATTTCACTACTTCTGCATTAACTCAGTTTGAGTCTATTCTTCCGGGATCTAACGTATCTGCAAGAGATAGAAGAAAAGATGAGCTTCAAGAACAAAATATTCTCTCTAGCATAAACGCTAGATTTAAACAAAGTGGAGGTAAAGGACAAAATAAAGTTATTGGGGCTACATTAAATTATGAATTCGATGAAAAAGTTCCTTTGGGAACTCTTTGGAGTACCGCTGGAACTAAAATAGCTCCTTCTGTTTTTTCGGAAACCACTTTAGAGGGATATAAACCGCAATACAATATTACCGCGTTTGGATATAATGGTAAAAATGTCTTTACTAGACGTTTATATCAGCCTACAGATAGTTCAATGCCATCAAAGGCAAAGATTTATCCAGCTAATCAAGATGATATTACAGCAATAAAAAACACTATAGGCGTTGATTACTTTAATCTTTTAATATCAGATTTTGTTCCTGTAGGACAAACTAATACTAAGGATGAAATTTTGATTCCCATTCCAGATGAAATAAAGAAAGAAAAAGAGTTAACCGATAGAGAAAAGTTAATTAAAAAAGCAGCAGAAAGAGCATATAGGTTTCAAAAGATGAAGGACGAAGGAAAGACTTTTGGTTCAAATATTGGCCAAATAAATAAAGAAAAATTAAGAAGAAATAATGAGTTTATTGATTCGATGGATGATAAGGAAAAAAAGTTTTATAATTCTATTTTAGAACAAATACCAAAAACAGCAAAAGAAGAAGAAGTTTCTAAATATGAAGAGGTTAAGAGTGATTTAGAAGAAGAAGGATTAAATACTCTTAGCAGTGATCAGCTCTCTAGATTTGAATCTACTTCTAATACTAGAGATGATATAACATCTGTAAAATCAAAGTATAAAGAATTTGTAGAAAAAGAAATATCAAAAATTGATGGAAGTAGTAATTTTGGTTATGAGTCTAAAGAAAAGAAAATAAAAGATTTTATTGAAGAATTAAAAAATGTAAAGGGATTAAGATCAGTAGAAGAATTAAATAAATATATAGATAGCTTTAAAAGCTCTATTTCAGAAGAAGAAGATCAACCTCCAACTGCTGTATCAAGAGGGGATGGAAGAACTACTAGACAAGACGTTTTAGATGATTTAATTGCGGAACAAGAGGCGTTAGAAAAAAAAGCAAAAAGCGGAAAAACTTTATCTAAAGAAGAAAGAGAAAGAAAAAATAGAATAGGTGGGGAAATTAAAGATATGAGAGATTTGATATTAGAGTCTCCCGGAAGCGAGCAATTAGCTATGCAATCAGCACCTATTAACTCAGAATTTAAAGAGGGCGGTAAAATACCATCTAATCCTTTGTCTAAAATTGTAAGCAGAATAAAGAACGCAATCTACCCATCTTAATATGGAGCCAGAAGAGTTTATAGAGTCTATATCTAGTTCGAATCAATCTCCTCAACAAATTCTAGATTATTTAAAATCTGAAAATGTTCAAGAGAAGTACATAAAATTAGCTGAAGATTATTTTTCTAAGCAACAAACTGAAAACCCTGTGGTCGAACAGCAAGAAGTCCGTAATGAAACCGATGCTGTTAGTTCAAATAATCTGGGCTTGGCCGCACCTCAAGCTAAAATGTATAACCCAAATGAAGTTGACGAAAATGAAGACTTTGAGTCTTTCTTTATAATAGACGATAATCCCAATGAAGTTCAAAAGGTTTGGAACTTAGGTGTTGCTCAAGGTATGTTAGGTCGTATAATAGCAAAAGCTGAGACTTTAGGTGACTTGGACGAAAACAAACTCTCTTATTTTAATAGAGTAATAAGAGATAATCAACCAGAAAAAGGAGACTTTTTACAAAGTGATAAAGTAATAGCGGGTTTTGCATTAGATGTTTTAAGAACTGTTCCTCAGTCTTTGATATCAATGGCTACAGCTGCCCCCACTGGCGTTGCTGGAGCAGCTTTAGGTGCGGGTGTAGGTAGTTTTGTTCCTGTTGTTGGACAAATCTCTGGAGGTCTTGGCGGTTTTGCAGGAGGTACTTCTTTAGCTATAGAATACGGTAGCTCGATGATGAGTTCTTTACAAGAAGCTGGGGTAGATGTTTATAGTCCTAACGCTATAGAAGATGCCTTTAAAAATCCTGAAAAGATGAAAGAGGCAAGATCATATGCTTTAAAGAGAGGTATACCTGTAGCTGTATTTGATGCTATATCTGGTGGAACGGGTGGTAAAATAGCTGGAGGTATAAGAAAGAGTGCTAGGAAGTCTTTAGGAATAGGACAAGCATTACCATCTTCTGTTACGGCAAAAGCTGTTCTTGCAGAGGTAGGAACTCAAGCTGGATTAGGAGCAGCAGGTGAATTCTCTGGGCAAGTAGTTGCTGGTGATGAAATAAACCCTAGAGATATACTATTGGAAGGTTTTGCTGAACTTGCTCCAGCTAGTCCTAGTATGATAAATGAGTATATAAAAAGCAAAAGATCTGATGCCGAAAGAGGAACTTTTTTAGAACAGTCTAGAGCTAAGGTGTTTAATGAAATAAATGAGCAAAACGAAAAACTAGACGCAAAAGATAAAAATAGAAAGACTGTTGAGCAAATAGAAGAAGAGGTTGAGGATAGGATGATCGCCTCAAGTGAAGTTTACTCTATAGTTTTAGATGGACAAGAACAGCTAAATGACATAGAACAATCTATAGAAGATAATATAGTAACTAGTAAAGATGATAGATCTAGTAAGAAACAAAAATCTTTAGCTGAAAAATTATTACAAGAAGCTTTAGTAAAAAAAGAAAATATTCAAAAAACAATTCAAGGAGCATTTCTTTCTTTACCAGCGGTTGATCAGGTAAGAGTTCAGAATTTGTTTGAAGAATCAAAAATATTAAAAAGCAGAAAAAGTAAATCTAACAAAAAACAGTTTGACAGAAACAAAATAAAAATACAGGAAATATTTAAGAAGCAAAGAGATGATAGTAAAAAAGAAACGGGGATATCAAGTTCTGTCCAAGAAGGGGAAGTCACTGTCGAAGGACAGCCTATCAAAGAAACAAGCGTTGAAGAGGCTAAGACAGGTAGAGATGTTCAAGAAAATAAACGAGTAGTTGACTTAGATAGTCAAGTTCCTAAGTACACAACACCAGAAGGTAAAAAGGTTTCTGGTGAAGTTAAAATAGATAGAGGAGGAAAAGTTACTTTTGAATCTGAAGAACAAATTTTCGAGTTAGGCAATGTAAACGATCAGGAATCTTTAGCTGAGTTAGATATTGAAAGTGAAGAAATTTTTGCTGATGAAGATGGTTCTTTTAATGTTTTAACTGATTTTAAACCTTTAGATAAAAAAGGAAAAAGAATAAATAAAACAAACCCTAAAGCTGTTAGAACTACGGACACTGAAGTCCCACGTATCATCCCTAAGAAGAAACAAAAGAAATCACCTAAAGCAGCAAAGAATTATGTAAATGTAAATGTAAATAAAACAGAGGCTATAACTTTTGCAGAAGATGGAAGTGTTGAGTCAGTAACTTTGTTTAAAAGCAAAACTGATGGTAGCATATTTGAGGCTACTGAAGCAAAAACATTTACAGGTAAACAAGCAACATTTATTGCCTATAATATATTGCTGAGGGAAGCTGGTAATTTTAAAGCACCTAAAGAAGTAAAGGTAAACGTTGAAACAAAATCTGTCGACACAAAGAAAACTGTTGAAGAGCAAGAAGAGACTATAAGCCCAGATCAAAAGCCTTTAGCTGAAGAAGCTAAGAAACAATTAGATGTAGAAGAAAAAACTGTAGCTAAAGAAGAGAAAAGCATAAAGCAAAGATTTTTAGATTTTTTCTTTTGGAATGAGGCGCAACAAAAAGTAATTAGATTAAAAGAATCTTTATCTGGCAGGTCAACTACAGAGAACAGAACTATAAAAAAGATGACCTCTACTTTAGCTAGACTTTTAAAGCAAGACCCTAGTGCTGCTCCCTATGTGAACAAAATATTTGATGGTTCAATAACAGATCAAGAGCAAAATGAATTAGACGCATTAGTTCTTGGTAAACAAATATCAAGTCAAGCCTCTTTTATGAGAACGTATGTTGACTCTTTGTCTAGAAGTCTTGTTAACGATCCAGCTTTTAGCTCAATTCCTGAAGGGACAAGGGCTATAATTGAAAACAATATAGGAACATATATGCGTAACAGCTATAAGTTTTTTAAGGATAGAAAATTCAATCCATCTAAAGCTGTAAGAAATGATGCTGTTCAATACATATACGATCAATTCTTAGCACAAGAAATGACTATTCTTTCTTTGCCTGAAAAAGATCAAAAAAGAATAAAAAGGCTATTTAATGAGATAGGTGTTCTTAAAAAGAAAGCAAGAAAATCAATAAAGTCTACTGAACTAAAGGATCAAATTAATGAAAAAACAAATGAGGTTCAAGAAATATTAAGTTCATCCGAAAAAGATATAAATGCTAAAATATCTCAAGAAGATATAAACAGTAAGGTGGATAAGGATAAACTTTTAAAAGAAGCTAATCAAAAAATAGATGATTATTTAGCAGAGATAGAAGAGATCAGAAGTGGTGAAGGATTTCAATTATCTGGTTTAGTTAGATCCGGATCTATAAAGCTACCAAATAAACAGCTTAAATCTAAAAACAAAGACTTACCTGAAACTATACAAGCTTTATTGGGTATAGAGAGAGACCCTATAACTCGTTTTAGCGATACTGTTATTGCCTTGTCAAACATAAAGTACAAGGGGATGTTTATTTATGACACACTAAAGGTTGCTGATGAGTCTATGATAAAAGATGAAATAACAGCTAAAGAAAAATCAGATAATCTTTATCGTCAAATCAATGATGAGTACTCACCTCTGAATAAAAAGTTTGTTAGATCAGATTTATTTGAGGTCATATCAGACGAAGCATTATATCAATCAGATATTCCCGCTTATCAAACATACTTCAATATACTAAAGCTGTCAAGAAAAAGTAAGGTTATATGGAATATACCCACTTGGAGAAAAAACCTAACGGGAGGTTGGTACACTATGATAGCAAACGGTGTAATAAGCACAAGAACTTTGTTTGATATAAAAGAAAGAAGTAAAGCATTATTAGGTACAGCTCAAGGAAAAGACTTACTAAATAAAGAGACAACTGATATGCTTGAAATTATGGGAGAGTATGGATTGCTAGGCAGTAGTGTCGATGCAAACTTTGCTGGTCTTATGGATTTGACAATAAGTTCTGCAATAGAGGGGAAAGTATCTGATGGAAAGATTAAAACATTTTTAGATAAAGCAGGTTTATCATTTAATAAATTTGACAAGTGGTCTACGGAGAATTATTCTTTTGTTGATGACTATACTAAGCTTGTCATATTCAGACAAGAAATACCTTCAATGGCAAAGAAACTTTATGGTAATGAAGTTACAGATGAAAATGGTAACTACTCTAAAGAAAAGTTTGATGCTTTAACTGAAGATCAAAAAGTAGAAGTATATAGAACCGCTGCTGAGGTAGTAAAAGAAAGCACACCTACTTTCTCTAGACTCCCTAGATTCTACAAGAAACTAGCTAGGTTGCCATTTGGTGACTTCTTAGGATTTGAATTAGAAGCAATAAGAAGTATAATCGGTAATGTTAAAAATGCAGCTTCCGACATCAAAAAGGGAACAAAAGATAAGAACTTAGATTCAGTACAAAGAAAAGCTTATTTACAAGCAGGTCTTTCAAGAATGTTTGGTGTTGCTTCTCTTTTTGCTCTAAGGGTTGGTGTAGCTTCAGGATTAGCAGCTTTATTCTTAGGAGATGATGAAGACCTTGATGAGTCAGCAAAAGCTCTTAGACCCGATTGGACAGCAGGCCATAGTTTAATTATAACTAATATAACTAAAGATGGAAATGTTAGTATGTATGATTACTCTTTAGAAGATCCATACGGAGGAGTCTTTGATGTTATAACTGATCCATTTGGATTACCTAAACACGCTTGGGAGATGTTAGGGCCTAATATGGCAGCTGAACTTATATTTAATATAGCTAAAGGAAAAGATGTTTATGGAAGAGACATTACTGAAAACTCAGATAATATTTTCAAGAAAGTTCTTAAGTACACATCTTATGGGGCAAAGCAGACAATCATACCTCCCTTTGCTTCTTCATACTATAGGGATTATATTAAAAAAGGAGAGGCTGAAAATGCTATAGATTATTTCTCCGGTCTTGTTTCTAGGACAACAATAAGAGATTATAGATACAATGCTAATACTCAATTTTACTTTAACGTAAAAGAGTTAGCTACTAAAAAAGATTTTGAAGAGCTTGGGATTTTAGATAAAAATGTGAGAACCAAACAATTAGAAGAGGTTAAAAAACAATATGAGGCAATAGTAAATATTAGTTTAGGAAAGGAGAATTACAAGATGAGGAGTGACGCAATAAAGACAATAAAGCGTAACTTTAAGGGCAAGGAAAGGCTTTACATTTTGTATGGATATGAACTCTAAAAATAACAGAAATTTACTATGCATTACATTGTTTCTTGCTACAATTTTGCTGTCCAGTTGTGGGGCAAATTGGCATCTACGAAGAGCAATAAAAATGGATCCATCGATTCTCCAGCAGAAGACAATAACTGTTACGGACACGGTTGTGACAAACCCGACTGCTGTATTGGATACGGTCACCATATCAAACACAGATACAGTAGAGATCGTAAAGAACAACTTCCGAGTGAAGATTATGCGGAGCTTCGACACCCTAATAATAGATGGAGGTTGTGATGCTGATACTGTTGTACGCACTGTTCGCATTGACGTTCCTCAACTCGTGTTTAATGAGTCTAGACTTCAGCGAGTTCAGCGATATACCTTTTGGGGATTCATCAGTGTACTATTAGTAGCTGTTGGTCTACTAACAGTAAAGAAATCAATTAAGTTTTAAATAATGCCAAGACTTCAAGTTCAGACCTTTTTTAAGAAAAAGGCTAAGGTGAAGCGACCCGGTGTGGTTGCTAAATCTAAATCGAGTAATCTAAAAACATCAAAACTTTATAAAAAGAAATATCGTGGACAAGGAAAATAACAAAGAATACAAAGTAGAAAATCAATTTGATAATTGGCTAAATGATTTAGAAAAAAAAGAACAGCCTACTTGTAGTATAGATAGCGCAGATGATTGTGAAGCTTGCGGATCTTAATGAAGGGTTGGTGTTCTCTTCGTCCCGTAGAATGTAAATGCAAAAATGGTGATTGCCCTAACAAGTCAAATGTTGGGAAATGATTTTTTTGCTAACTCTGTCTTTCTATAGTAAACTCTTAGAGACTCTAGTTGTTTCTCTTGCTTTACTATAACTATATCTTTATTGTAGACTTTATCTTTTAATTGAATAAGCTGGTTTAATAGGGCAGCATTATCCATATTAATATATTCTGAATCAATAGAATCGTTAGTATCGTAATCTTTAAAAACTGCTTTAGCGGCATTATATAAGTCGATATATTCTTTACAGTACTTAAAGTGCCATTCGTGTTGTTTATTGTAATAAACTATAGTAGAGTGGTCTCTGTTTATAACCGAGCCTAAATTAGTAGTTGTTGCTCTATCAATAAACACATTTGAAAATGCCATACGCTTTAATACATTTCTTTTATGTCTTGAAGGCCTTTCGTTGGGGCCAAAGAATCTATTTTTAGCTTCTAATAAAATTTGTATTGTAATTAATTGAGGTTTTCTTCTCATTTCTTTAATTTAATTTAGGTTTCCATCCGCACCTTTCTGCGAATGCTGGGTCGATTTCTGCTATTTGATCTATCAATTCTATCTCTTTTAATTTAGCTTCTTTTATTTCTTCTGGAGTAGAATTTTTTCCGTTTGAAGTAAATAGGTTTGCTGCTTCGTGAAGTATTCTATCTATACGTAGCTTCTTGCCCTTACAAGTAAAGTAATTTGATTTCATTTTAAAAGTTTAGTTAAATTCTTACCAAGAGATGTGCTGTAGTACCCCACTTGCTTTATTATTGATTCATTATCTGAAAAGTCTGTAGTGTAAGGCATATATTTATTTTCCCAAATAGGCATAGGAATATCGTTTATCTTAAATGACCAAACACCAACTGGAGTAGAATTTATATATATAGGGGTTGTATTTTTCTGTTTTGACCTTAGAACTAAAGCCTCATACTTATCTCTCTCTATAAGAAGATCATCATAATGAGTTCTTCTGCATTTAAGCTCAATATCTATACTATGCTTTTCAGAGTAGCAATCATATCTGGATTTCTTATCCTCACATTTCTTTAGATCTGGCATAATGTTTTTTTTTAACAGATCAAAAAGCTGTTCCTCTTTATTTATCATTGCTGTTCTTTATACTCTTGTATTGCTGATCTTATGAAGTCTAGCTCTGATCGAAACCATCTGCTATATTTATTTGTTATTGCTGCTATGTCTTCGGTTTTTGTATTTGGCTTACCAGATATTGTATGTAGATCTTCGTATAAGTTCGTTGTCAAATCGTGTATTCTTTTGGTGGCCCTATGATATAGCTCGCTAAGTTCGTCATCATTCATCTTCTGTAATTTTGTATCCGTAACACTTAATCTTAGCTATAAAGGTATTCTTTTCTACATCTTGGTCGTGTTCGGTTTTTTGAGAGAAGAAGTATTTCGGACTATCGTCTTTAACGTATCCATTATTCCTAAGATAGTCAGCAAGAAATTTCGCACAAATAATAGCATTATCCACATCATAATTACAATTGTAGCGAACATATATGCTAAAACGTTGCATATTAAACGCATCAACCGAATCAAGAGACTCTTTAATCTCCTTCCAATACGATTCTTTAAATTTAGATCTGACTGTCCAATGTCTTCCGGCATAGAATTGATTAAGGCTTGGTGGCTTTGGTAATTTGATTTCGACTTCATTATACTCTGACATTTAGTAAAGTTATTAGAAAGCTGACTCATCTCCTAATGGAAGTTGCATTTTTCTCTCTTTTTGAGCTAAAATCGACTCAAATAGGCGTTTATTTGTCCTTTTATTGATAAAAGCGGTGTTAGATTGCTCTAATTCAAAAAGAATAGGTCTATCTATCATTGTGGGTTGACCACCTGTTTCTATCTCTCTTACTTTTCTAACGTGAAACTCCATCGTCCTTCGCATATCATAGTCTGGATGTTGAACTTTTCTGTGAAATGTCAAGAAACAATCAGATCGATTTACAGTCTTACCCCCTCCTTCAGTGTCCTCTGCATACGGGGCCATAGGTAGATCGTCTGGGCCTTTTCTTCGTTGTGCTTCTGTAATAGCGTGAGCATTAACCCAAACAGCTATATTATGTTTGTTAGAGAAAGTTAAAAGCTCACTAGCAGCCTCGTAGTGATACTCGTGGGTAGACAGGTTATTGCCTTGACTCATTTCTATTTTTAAAGCATTGTAAGGATCTATAAAAAACCCATCATAATTACCCTGCCTCAACAGCTTTTCTCCAAACACTATAAGATCTGTATAGCTGTAAACTTGATTGTTACTTACAACCTTAAAATGTTTATTAACCCATTTGTATGCTTCATTTACCTCTGAATTTCGCATCTCCTTCAAGGGAAGATTAACAGCAAATGACATAAGCTTTGCTTTTATAGATGCCGTCTTATTCTCAGCAGAGTAAACTATCCACTTCCATCCGTGACGTATAGACACATTAATCATCAGATACAATGCGAATGTTGTTTTACCTACATTGCTTATTCCGTTTATCACTAAGAATTCTCTTTTGTATTTAAAAAATTCATCTAAAGCTTCATCGCCAGTCTCTAGTCCTAATTCTAAGTTTCCCGCTATAAAGTCCTGTATCCAACGGAAGTCTTCATCATCAGAAGAAACAAATGACATATCGCCATCATTGATCTGCATCTCTAGCTTTATCCGACTCTCTCCTTTTATTAATTCGCCAATAGGCAAGCCCTTTCCTCTCTCTATGCCATCTCTGATTGTGTTCTTAGCTACCTCTGGGCTATCAATCTCTCTTCGGGAAAGCTCCCTCTCAAGAATACGTATAGCCTCATCCTCTTCCATTCTTCCGGCAGAGATATATCCACCACAAAGAATAGATGCCCTAAGTAATACGGAATGCTTTTCCCCATCATCAGCCTTACGAAGCATAGAGCTTACAATAGCAAGTTTATTATAGTCGGTGTAGGTTTCTTTATGTTCAGCTTTTTGGCTTAATGCCTTTTCAGATATCAGCTTGCTGAAAACAGAAGAAGCTTCTTTAATTACTATGTCTTTATCATAACTCTCAAAGCAGGCTCTCGACTCATTAATTCCAGAAGGATCAACTTCTAAACCATAAGTTCTATCAAAATATGCTTGTAATGCACGAAAATGATCTCTATGATTAGATGGGCTGTTAACCTTAACTAAAGCCTTCAGTCCCTCTCCAGATGGTGATATCCAACAGGCATAAACATATTCATCGGTAGCTAATATATTTTTACTACCAATAACTTCTATGTGATCAAAATCTAATACAATTAAACCACTATGCTTAGATAAAGATTCGTCTTTTCTGTCTTTAAATTCTCCAGACCAAAGAGCTATAGGTAGTTCTTTCTTTTCTTCCCTATGCCCCTCTCTTATCTTTTGAATCTTCTGTCGATGTCGAGACCCAGTTTTTATCCTCTCCAATGCTGTAGGAATATCTACGTATATCGGATTGTCCGTCTCCTTTATGTTCTTGAATAGTGTTACTTGTTTCATTTGTGTGTTGCTCTTTTCTTAATTGAACTCGATATAAAATAAGGTAACCTATAAGGTCAAGCATAGTGTCTTCAGTCTTATCGTTTAACCCTACTGTTTTAATTCGGCTTAACTTATCGTCTAGCCTAGCTAATATAGCTTCTTTTGGCGAAAGCTTTGAAAATATTTGTGGAGGTTTATTAGCTGTATCTCCATAAGCTTTATTTTTTCTAAGCAGCAAAGAAACAATTTCTTCAGCAACTTCCTTAATGTAATCTTCTGTTTTTTTCATAATCTGTCGTTGGGTGCTTTAGTGCAATGGATACTAGAGTAGTTAGTGTCATCAATTACTTGATCATAATCGTTTAAATCATACTTACTAGAAAGGTCTACATTCTTTTTAGATCCATCGTCATTTATATAGGTTCTTACTCTTGAAATAGTAATCAGTTCTCCAGTCTTTTTATGCTTAAACTGTATCATATACTTTAACGGTCTTTGATTGATGATGCTATGCAAATTATTAAGAATATAAAACTCAAAATTAATACTATGTCCGAAATTATTCCACTCATTTTTTATGAATTAAAAGTTTTTTTGTTCGTTCAATCCATCTTCGATACATCTTCGCTGCAACAGCTAATCTCTGAGGATAGAAACTGTATGTTTTTTTTAATTTAGCCAATGCTATTCTTATAAACTGATCTCTCATAACTAATTGTTTGTTTCTCCAACTACTTTTTTACTATCTATCTTAATAATAATAACTTCTTTTTTAGCAGATGTCTTATATATTCTTTTTCCAAGACTTATCATAGACTTCTTGTCGTGTAACATTATACCTCTAGCTGTTTCCTCTGTGGTTACAACCCAAGTTTTCTTTTTAATCTTATTCTTGTTCTTTTGATAAGATACTGTTACTTGCATATAATAAATCGGTCTTCCCAACATTGATTTTAATCTTATGAATTAAATGCTTAACAGCAAAAAATGAATCCAGCTTCCCTTCTTTTAAATGCTCTCTTATAGGATACCAATAAGAAGTAACACAATTGTCTTTATCTTTTCTTCCATCTATAAAAAAAACTACATAATCTACCTGATCAATAAAAGGTTTAAAGATCATATTTTTTCCTTGCATAGTACAATGTATTAGGGCAAATTTGTAGTCTTCTTTTCTTTTACTATCATCACTTCTTAATAGAAAGAAGGGAGGGT
>JGI24005J15628_10000754_pt1 | contig 17914 bp, 6 predicted proteins | sample LinPmetageLP40_FD_15628 | JGI IMG/M metagenome (IMG submission 15628)
TTGGCTTTAGATATTATTGAAGCAAACGATATAAAACTAGAACCTACACCTTATGTAAGAGAATACGCATGAATTTAAAAGATGATTTTCATATAGTTGTTAGTAATAAAGATATTATTAAGTTAATGGGCAATATAGAAACTAATATATTTGCCGATGAAAGGCTTATAGATGATTTTGTACAAACAAAGGAATTTCTATCGCAGAATTATCCATTTGAGTATGCAATTCTAATTAACGTTGCAACTATAATTTCTAATACGCTGCTCGAGCCTGAATTTGGACCAGTTGAGTTAATTGAACATAAATTAAATAAAGGTCGGCATGATGGAAATACTGTATACCACTATGACAAAACAGGCGGTGATCATCCCGATGGCATCTATAAAGACATAGATTTTATTTGTTTATATTATTTTAATACGCTACAAACTGGCCCTCTTTGTGTAAAAAATAAATATAACGAATACTTTTATTATCCAAAGAAAGGAAATTTAGCAATTATTAATGAATTGAATCCGACTGTTAAACATAAAATAGAGCCTTATGATTGGAAAAATATAGAAAGATATACGGCTAGATTTGGTTTTAAACTTTTATGATCGTATCGATTAATCCTTCATATTTTTGTAATTTTAGATGTGATTTTTGTTACCTATCTACTAAGCAACTTGGAGATCAAAAACAGATTTCATTTGATAAATTAGATGAGTTGTTATCTCAAGTACCAGATATAGAACATATTGACCTATATGGTGGTGAAGTTGGTGCAATGAAAAAGTCGTATTTTTATGGCATTAAAGATATTATAAGAAAATATTATTCAGGTGAAATTAGCATCAACACAAATTATTCTATGATGCATCCAGGCTTCTTTGATGATGATGTATATCTTTCTGTCTCATATGATTTTGAAGCAAGAGAAAAGTCTGAACTTGTGTTTCAAAATATGTTAATGAGTACGGTACCTATTGCGGTTTTGATTTTAGCTTCTCCAAAGGTATTGAAAAAAGATGTATATGAAATGATTAACATGTTAAATATGTGTTCGTCAATTACGTCTGTTGAGATTAAACCATATTCAATTAATCAAGCAAATGCCCATAATGTGACGCACAAAGACTTTGAAGATTTTGTTATAAAGTGGCTTAAGTTAAAAGACACTATGAAGTTTGAATTTGTAAATGAAGATAGAATTATAGAATCAACGAAAGGAAGATATAATGCATTTTCAGATGATCACGTATATATCACACCTAATGGCAAGTTTGGTGTCTTGGAATTTGATGAAGAGGATAAAGAATTCTTTCTTGAATTGGATTCTTGGGAACAATACATTGATTGGACAAATAAAGAAAAAGAAGAAATGATAAGTCCTATATGTGCGTCCTGCACGTACTTTGGAAACTGCTTAACAGAGCATTATCGATATGTCAAAGATTTAGATAATAGCTGTAACGGATATAGAGGATTATTGGATTGGTATCATGAAAGAATGGCAAGTTAAACAAGAAGTTTACCACAGATTAAATAAAGATCATACAGATGATTTGAATAAAGTAGAAATAGTTTTTGATGATAATCAAGAGGTTATTATTAAAAATGCTATTCGACACTTTAATGAAAAAGTAGATGAATGGCTTTATCCAGCTAAGAGCTATGTTGTAGCAATATGTTATGCACATTGGATTAGTAAAGATTTTAACGAAGACTTTTATGATCTATTAAATGATCCAATGCTTTTAACTGGAAACGATCCGTATTTTCAAACATATGATAGTAGTAAAGAAATATACGATAGAATACTTAACAATATAGATTGGCCATTGATGATAATTCATGGCATGGTTAGTGATATAAAAGGATATTATGATGTTGAAATCGGGTATTAATCAGTGTTGGTCGACACCAATATATAAAACTCAAATTACTTTAAATCAATGCGAAGAATTAGTTCAAGAGATTTTACTTACTACTAATATTAAGAAACCACAATCTGAATACGACGGTGGCTTACTTACTGATAAGATTCCTTTGTTAAAAGATTTGGCTATAGAAAAATATTCAGAATTTTTTAAAGAAGTATTCAATAATGATCTAAATGACATGTCTTATGAATTTAGTTCTTGGTTAACAGGATCTTGCAAGGGATATTCAATGAATATTCATAATCACTCTGGAGCTCAGTTTGCTGCAGTATTTTATGTTCTTTCTGATGATATTGATAAAGGTGGAGAACTAGTAGCATATGATCCAAGAGCAAATGCCAATAGAGGTTATTCTGGTAAAATGGCTGAAATGTTTGAACCTATTGAATACGCCCCTCAAACTGGTGATGTAATAATTATGCCAGGCTATGTTTATCATTCAGTAAAAACATATCATTCTAATCTTAGACTAGCTGTTCCAGTTGACATTTTTATTAAATAAAAAAATTAGTTGCCATCCACCCCACTAAAGAATACTCTTTATTATACCACACTTTTCTATAATTGTAAATAGTATAAATAGCAATACTATGTTTTTATTTATAAATATAGCTAACAAGATATGGTTTAAAGGATTGGGAAATGGCTCATTACGAAGATATAGAAATTGATCAAGGAACTGATGTTGTAATTCAATTGGAACTATATAATCCAGACGGATCAAGAAAAACTTTACTTAACTGGGATTCAGATTTAGGAAGCTTTCACAATAATTATAACATGAGCGGCAAGATTAAAAAAAGCTATAACTCAACAGACTCAGCAGTTCTGTTTGGATGTACCGCATACAATCCACAAAATAAAGAAAATATTTTAGAGCTATCTTTAACTAACGCACAAACTGATGCAATGCGGGCCGGCAGATTTGTGTATGATGTTGAGATAGCATCTACAGATAGTGACGGCATTGTAACAGTTGAGCGAATTTTACAAGGAAATTTGACATTAGTACCTTCAGTTACTAGATAGGAAAAACCATGACATACCAAAATATAAAAGTTACTACTGACCGTACGATAGTCAAAAACATTAAAGTTGGAACTCCTCTTCCTTCAATTAAAAGAATTAAAATTAGAAACACTCTAAGAGATACGACCGATATTGCTCTTGTTGAAAATATAGGTGATGGTGCTGTTTTATATTTTGATCAAGTCGCTCAAAAATGGAAAAACACAAATAGATTAGAATACGTGAATATAGATGCTGGAGAAGGCTTCTAATCATTATAAATAGATTTAACATTAAAGTATAGAATAAGATAGGTTGTTTATTTCATGGCATCTATAATCCAGATTAAAAGATCAGCTACACAGACCATACCGACAAGTTTAGCAGTAGGCGAAATGGCCTATTCATACGCTGATAGTGCAAATTCTCCAGGTACTGCTAAACTTTATATCGGAATAGGTCCTCCAGTCGATAGCAATGTGCTGCCAAACATTGCCACACAAATTGTCACAATTGGTGGTGAATTTTATACTAATTTACTTGGAAGTGGTACGCCTGGTATTTCGGTAGGCAATCAATATGTATTATTAGATTCAAATAGAAAAATAGACTATCAAGCATTTGGTAATTTAGTAGCTGACTCTGGTACAATTAGTAAATTTATGTCTGATAGTGCAGCAATTGCATATGCCGATATTGACTCGGCACATATCATAACTCTTTCTGGAAGAAGTATTACTTTTGACTCTGGTACAATAAGTCAATTTACGGCCGACAGCGCAAGACTTACATACGCTCATATTGAAACATCTTACCAGCCTCTTATTACTGGACCAGATCAAATTGTTATTGATCCTTCAGGTATCGGCGATAATACTGGCCGCGTTTTAATTAAAGGCGATTTACAGGTTGATGGTACACAAACTATTGTTAACTCAACAACTGTATCGACAAACGATATTAATATCACAGTTGCTGATAGTGCTTTTGATAGTGCTGCAGCAGATGGAGCCGGCTTATCAGTATATGGTGGACCCGTCCCGGGAGCTCCCGACCGCGCTCATCTTAAATGGAATGCTACAACAAATAAATGGAACGTTAATCCTGGTATAGTAACATCGACTATTGATGTTACTGATAGCGGAGATATTCAAAATCTCACTGGTGACTATGTAGGTTATGCTAGGGGCATTATTAGTCAGTTCATGTCTGATAGCGCAAGAATTGAACATCTAGTTACTAACACTCAACATAATCAAAATATTGAAACTGTGGATACTAATACTACTCAAAATCTTGTACTACGATCGTCGTTACCGCAAAGAGTATTATTTTCTGATAGTATTGACATTGTAAGAGGCGTTGATAATTTCTTATATGTTGAATCCGATTTAGCCAATGATAATGATAATAATAAGTACTTCAGAGATGATAAAAAAGAAGGTCTTTTTATTGGTCGTCAGAGATTAAGAGATTCTGGTTATTATAATACATTTATTGGTGCTGATGGTACTGTAAGAGGAACTACTTTTAAATTTGGTGAAGATGGTAAACCAACTGCTGTACCTGGAGGCTTTGACGGCTACACTGGATTTACGTATCCTGATATGCCATCGATGGGACAAAGAGAATTAGATTTTTATGGTTTAGAAATTAGAGACAGCGGCCTCTTTTCTACATTACAGCAAAACGTATTTAAAACAGATATGAGTGTTGAATCTGCAGCGACATTAAGCCTAACGGGTGACTCGCTTGGTATGATTAGAATTCTAGGATCATTGGATAGTTCGTTAATCGAACTTAGAAAAGATGGATCGATTAACTTTGTTGGAGGTTTATTTCAAGATAATTCAGAATATATCGGTGGTGGTTTATTTAAACCGGTTCCAGGAAACACTATTGGTGATGTGGCTTATCGTCCTGACCCTGCTGTTGCGGCTCAAACCGGCGCTAATCCTTTAGGATTAGGAAACAGGCTTGCATATGGCATAGCAGAGCCTAAACTTGGTTTTGATATTACTAGTAAATCGTTTCAAGTATCTGCTAAATTTGATCCGGCTACAGCTGCTTCTAGAAAACTTTTTCCATCTAATCTTCAAGCTACTGCAACTATGGCTGCTTTTGGACAAGATATTGATGATAGTAATAAAGCTCGCTTACTATTCGACGGTAATGCAGCAAGATTTAGAGCTGGATATTTTGACTATGAAGATGTCCATGTTAATAATATGGGATTGTATTCAAATGCGTTTGGATTCTCATCTAGAGCGTTTGGTGACTATTCCTTTGCTGCAGGTGATTCAGCTAAAGCACTATCTAATTATTCTATTGCTATGGGTCAAAAACCTCTTGTGTCTTCCGGAGCGGCGAATGGTATTGTTTTAGGTGGTCTCAGCTCAGTTAATACTAATGGTATAAGTACGCCTGAAACACAATTTGCTGGAGCAGCGATTGGATTTAATAATAATATAACAGGCGATCTAGAAAATGCTATAGCAATTGGTCGTTCAAATACTCTTGCTACTACTGCTTCATGGTCATCTAGTCAATCACATTATCAGAATGTAGCTATCGGTATTGATAACAGCGTATCGAGTACAGTAGGCGCAAATGTTATATTAGGTGCAAATAATAAAATATTTGGTGATGGTAATGTTACAATCGGCGGGTCATACGATGATGGCGCGTCTGGAAGTAATAAGATCGGTGTTACTGGCGTAAATAGTACTGCAAATTATACATTTGGACAAAACAATACGGTTGCAGGTAGCTTTAACTTTACAATTGGTGAAGGTAACACGGTTGTAGATGTTGCAACTCAAAGAGCATTAACATTTGGTCATGACAATACAGTTTCAGCTGATGACGCTATAGTATTTGGCAGACAAAATACAGTTGCGGGTGAAGGTTCTATGGCATTTGGCCGTGGTATTAATATTACAGCTGCTGCTGATTATTCAGCGGCCATGCACTTAAGTGGTAATCCAGCGGACTTTAATGAAATTAAAGATGCTAACTTCTTCTCTATTCAAGGTGGTAACGTAAGTATTGGTTCTGAATCAGATATGTCAGCTATCGGTTTAGCATCAGGTATAGGTAACCTTTATGTCGATGGAGACGTAATTTATACCGGACACTTGTTAAAAAGAGCTGGTGCTGGTGCTGCTGCTGATAACCCATGGACAGATGATGGTTCTTCAGTAACATTTACTCAAGTACCAGCTGACGGATCAAAAGAATTAGGTATTAATGTAGCAGTACCATACTCATCTACTGAAATTGTAACCGATTATGGTAATAGCCATAAAGGTGGATTTATGATCCACGGCGGATGGGATGGTGCCTGGAGAGATGCCTCCACTAATAGAAACACTGAAGCTGGTCCTGCAACTATAGAGATGTTTGATTCAGCTGGTGGCGAATCTACTTTTGCAAGTATTGCCTCAAATAATCCAAGCGTATTTGCGTATTATCCTCCAGCAGGAATCTTAAGAGCTGGCCGAGTTAAAGTTACAGATCAAGATCAAGACTCAATTGGTGAAGGATCTATTTCTATTGGCTATTTCCACAAAGTACACTCAAATTATGGTTTGGCTTTAGGTGGTAAAGAGGCGAGTATTGTAGCCACTAGTATGACTGCTGATCATTTCGGTACAATTATTTCTTCAACATCAAGTAAAGTAGGCGGTGTAGGTGGTAAACCAGGCACTAATTCTGGTTTGCGGTCATTTATTATTGGTGGTTCTGGTGCTGAAATTGGCGGATCAAAGTCTGCTATTTTAAACTCAGAAGCATCAAAAATTGATAGCGATGCTGAAAAATCTATAATTATAAATGCTAGTAGTTCAAATGTTTACGGCGATAAATCTGTAATTCTTGGTGGTCAAGGTTCTACAATTGGTGGAGCTAAATCGGCCGGCACCTCAGCCACGCCTACATATTCTATGATTCTAAACTCAGTATCTTCAACAATAGATAGCGCTTCAGATTATTCAACAATTATAAACGGTAATTCGTCTACTAGAATATCAGGACAATCTTCTGCAATAATTGGCCACGGTATCGTAGACGGTAATAATGCTGCTATAATTGGTAAGGGTTTTATCGACGGTAATGGTTCGTTTATACTTGGATATGGTGGTACTACCACGGCTGTTGTAAAAGGTGACAATAGTTTACTAATTGGTAAAGGTACTATTCGCGGAAACAATTCTGCGATGGTTGGCACTACTGGCGGTGAAGCGAACGGTAGTAACTCACTGGCAATTGGTGGTTCAAGTTCGAAAGTACATGGTGCTAATAGTATTTCAGTAGCAACTGGTACTGGTAATAACTATATAAGAGGCACCAAGTCAGTATTTATTGGCGATGGCAACCGTGATTCTTCTGCGGCTACGAGCGCGGTGTTTGGTACTCCTACTAGCGGTACAAGAACTCGAAACTTCTTTATAGGTCGAAATAACGTTGTAGACTCGGCTGGTCATGCTGTAACAGATAACTATATCTTTGGTCACGGTAACGTTGTATCGACTACTAACGCACAATCAGTATTTCTTATTGGTAAAAACACAAAACTTAATGATAATACCACTAATACTATTATCCTATCTGCGCCATCTAGCTCGGCTAACGTTGGCAATAATAATAATACAAAACTTGCTGTCGGTAAAATCACTGCCCGCGGTACAATGGACGTAGCAGGTGGAAATATTTATTTTGGACATAAGTCTGGTGTGCGCGTTGCTGATGTAGATGAAATTGGAAACCCTATTTCTCGTGCGGCTGATAGTTTTGATGCTCAACTCTATATTAACGATCGGACTATCCGTGATTACGTGCTGGACATCGACGGGGAAGATGTTGTATTAGTTCCTCAACCTATTATACTGCCACTAAGTACTGTTACAAATATTGAGCAAGCTAATCCAACTATTTTAGTCGTACAAAATACAAATGGATTACTAACAGACGGTACAACGATTAGATTTTCACTACCTTCAGTTACTGGAATAGGCCAATTCTTAAACGACTCAGTTTATACTGTTACAAATGTTGTTGGTGGTCTAGGTGATAGCTTCTCGCTGAGAAACTTCGATAATACTTTAAATGTAAGCACATTAAGTGGAGCTTCAAGACAGAAAAACACAGGAGAAAAAACATTAAGTAGCACGCTTGGCGATCCTAATTATTATGACGTATCTCAATGGGGTCTGCCTGATGCATTACCAACTCCGGCGCTACCGTTTGGCTCTTATATTTCTTTACAGCCAGCACCTGTTACAACAAAATCTCCGACACGTTTTGCAAATTCAGTAATTATTGATAGCGATTTAGTTGTAAAGGGAACTGTAACTTTCCAAGATTCCCTTAGTGTTGCAAAAGATGCTATCATCTCTGGCAATCTAGATGTTGTGACCGGATATATTGATGGTGGCGGCCATTTAAACATAGCATCTTTTGCCACATTTGGTGATAGTGTTGCTGTTAGTGGTCGTCTTACAGTTGATGGACCATTTACTGGTGGAACATTTGCGCTATTTACTGATAGTATTACTATGGACGGTGACCTCTCCGGAGTTAAAAATCTAACAGCGTCCGGAACCGGCACATTTGGTGATAGTGTTAACATTACTGGTAAATTGACTGTATCTGATAGTATATCTGTAGGAGGAAGCGTTAGCATTGTTAATAATCTTACAATCGGCGGGTCAGTCCACTGGTTAGATAATTCTTATGATGATAGCTTCTATATCGGCGACATGTCATTTGATAGCTATGTTCTTAGACCTGGAAGCAAAATTTTTAGTGCTGTCACGAGTATGTTCGATACCGATTATGTTCAGATGCGTGTTGATTCTGAAAATAACTGGGTAGTAATGCCTGATGCATTAGTTTATAATCCAAATGATGTTCCAAAAGCTGTTGCCATAGGCTTATCAAATGATCAAGCCTGGACTGGCAAATATAAGACGATGCAAGACGGAAATATTTATCCAAATACTTTCCAAACTACAGAATATCAGTTATCAGATGCATTCAATAAAGGCGATATTCAGCTCGGTACAACAACTGGAGATTCTATCGGCCTAGATGTACAAGGACGTGTCAATGTTCGTACAAATGCATTTTATATGGCTAATAATACTAAGCCGCCAATTATGGCAAATGGTGTCGGATGGCCTACTAAAGGTTGGATGACTCAAGATAATTATATTGACAGACCATACATTTTAAGTATTGTAGATTCTGGTCACATTAAAGGTATTGCAGATTCTGATCATATTAAAAGTGCCGCTAATAAACAATGGATTCAGTCTCATATCGATTCGGCTTTTGTCATTAGTATTTGGGATTCCGATTATTATTGGAAGCATGATAGCTTTAATGCCATTTATATTGGCGTTCCGCATAATGGTGGATATGGAGCAAAAGGCACTCGTTATGATGGAAATTTAAAACTTGCTCTTAATCAAACTGGCCAAACCGCTACTCATAATTTAGACATTATCGGCGATGGTAAATTTTCTAAATCTTTAGAAACGCACGGTGATTTTCTTTGGGCAAAGAACAACTTAAAAGTTGGTAATTTCACTGGTATTCGTGATTCTAGCGTAAACGAAAGCAAGCTTATTGGCACTAGAGGCCTTTATGTTGGTGATAGCGCCCATCTGCGTCAAGGTGTGTTAGTTCTTGGTCACGATAACATTCCAAATGGTTCATACACATATACTATGGATAGCCAATATTGGAATGTTAAGCAAACAGTATCTTTAAATAATGCTAATATTGCTGATGGATTTAATTTAGATGGATCACCTGGTGACGACCATGTAGTAATATCATTTAGTGATTCTATTAATTTAGGCAGAACTATTGTCAGAAGAACGATCGCTGATGGAACAAGTTCAAATCTATCCCGCGGAGTAGATTATGATTCTCTTGGAAATAGAGCATTATTTGATTCGGCGGTATATGGTTACGGACAAGCTAAATACGATCCATTTATGATCGATCCGAATAGATTGAAAAAAATCTATGTTAAAGAAACTTCAATATTACCAACTGATTTAAGTTTAGTTGCAAGAGAAATGCATACTGGACTTGATGAAAATTCTAAAAATTCTCTCATTATAGGTAAATTTATCACTGCCCCAGGCGGCGGATCAATAATATCAAAAGATTCAAATTTCCTTGATGACAATGGTGATAGCTTAAGTGTTCAAGCCGGCCTTGCTGTTCATGGTGTTACTGATCCAATTATAAAAGTATATAAGGAAGACGGCACAACACTTAAAGGTCAGTTAAGAAAAGGTATTGACTTTGAGATTACGGATTCTTATCAAGTAAGAGTTTTCACTAATACGATTTTGCATCCTGGAATATTCCCAGGCGGTGTAGGTGTAGGCGAATCTATTGATGATGCAATTATCAAGTTAGATGATGTAATTGTTATTGAAGATCGTAGAAACGAACTCACAAGTCAAACTGAATTATTTGGTGTAACTAATATTTACGGAAACATTACACTTGGTAATAAAGCCATGGCCACGGCTGCACGTCCGGGCTACCCACACACGGGAGCTAAGTTTACTACGCATGACAGCTTTATTGTTAAAGGCGGAATGACATTTGAGGAAGGTCAAAGACTTCAATACAATGATGATGTTCATGTTGATTCAACAAAAACATTCTTCTTTGGTCCAAAAACACCAGGGGATATTACAACAACTACATTATTTGAGCCTATGCTCGAATCAGATGGTACTGGCAATTTAACAGCTGGTAGCTTAGTTCATGCCAGATATAACGGTAAATCACAAGCGACTGATGATTTAGGTAATCTGCTTTATACTACAGTTGCAGAATCTGATAACTATGGTCATATTTTACACACTCATAATCAGATTATGCGTGAAACAAGTATGGACTCACACATCATTAATGAAGTAGCAAGTCGTGATTTAACTATTGGCGAAACTCGTACAATTTTGATCGGCCCGGCTGTTAATAGCGCGCCGTACTTTAAAGCTGAGAGTGATGGTATTGGAAACTTGCTGGGATGGGATGAATCAGCTGGTAGTTACAGCGGAACGTTTACTCCTAAAAATGCTAGTGGCGGATATGATGTCGATGGAACAAATGGTAATGGACCTGATCCTAGAATATCTATCACTGACCAATATAGAATTTCTATAGATTCTCATATCATTAATACAATAGCTACTGTTCCAACTGGAATGTCATTATCTACGGATACTGATTTTACAGTTCATGGAGATGTAATAGTAAAAGAAGATTTAAAAATAAGTCAAAATCTCTATCTTGACTCAGCTCATAGAATGTTTACTAGCACTCCTATTTACTACTACAAATATGATTCTGATGGAAATTATACATCTCCAAAATCAATAACTGGGGTCGTTAGAACAAGAGATACTGGCGATTATAATAATTATCCAGCTAATCAAAAATTTACCAGATATCAAAAATTATACATTGACAGAGTCGATGGGGTAATTCAACAAATTGATTCTGATGGACTTGGCAATCTTATTAAATTAAAGAACACTGATGGTACCGACAAGATTGTTCAAATTGGTCTAGATTCACACATTGAGCGAATTATTGATTCTGACTATATTGGTGTACGACTAGAAACTCCATGGAATATTTTGAATGTTGATGACGGTGTTGGTGGAGTTCAAAAGAAAATATATTATGATGAATACGGTGCGGTAATCGTTGGTCAAAAAGATGCACTTCTTATTGGTGATTTAGCTACTAAATTCATTGTTGATTCAGGTAATGCAGTATTCTTATCTTCTGGTATAGATGCTTCGGCAAGTGAAGTACACCGGACAAAGGGTCAAGTTCCAAACTTTGGTACAAAACCACGTATGATGTGGATCCCAAAACGTGGAGCATTTAGAGTTGGTGGTTTAAATGTCGGTTCAATTACTGGAAGGCAAAACGATTGGGAAGATAGTAATGTTGGTTACTCGTCTATCGGTATCGGTAATAATACTAAAGCGTCAGCTTTCTCAACCGCAGTTGGTTATGATGTTGTTGCTGGTGTCAAGGCTGGCGATCCGGCAGTAACTCCAGCTGAAAATGAAACATCAGAAGCTGTTGCATTTGGACATACTATTAAATCACCACATAGTGCAAGTATTGCTCTAGGTAGCAATATTACTCATCACCCAGATACTCAGTATACCGATATTGGTATGCTATCAATTGGTACGCAGTTACAATCAAGAAATGCTGGTAATGTTTCAATTGGTAAAGGAATTAGTTTACCTCAACTTACCGATACTTCTGGTAGCTATGAAAATATATTAGCTATTGGTGAAGCTATTCAAATATATGGCAAAAATAAAGAAACTGTTGCTATTGGCCGCGGCTTAACGACATCAGGAGACAATGCTAATAATACAGTATTAATTGGACGTGGTGTTAATAGCACGGGTGCAAATAATGGTCTTGCAATTGGTTATAATACTTCAGGAACTGCAAGTCTTTCAGGAGCAACTTCGGCAACTCATGCTGTATCGATTGGTAGAAATACTGTAGCGGCTTCAGCCAAGGCCCTTTCTATTGGTTATGGAGCTAGTGTTACTGGAACTAAAGGAATAGAAGCGGTATCGATTGGTAGAAATACTTCTGTAACTGCTAATTATGGATTTGCCCTTGGAACATCTACTTCAGTCAGTGGCAATGCAACCAATAGTATCGCAATCGGTATTAGCTCTACAGTCTCGAGCAATGCTCGCGACGCCTTAGTAATTGGTAAAAGCTCTTCAGTTGGCAGTAACGCGACAGGAAGTGTGGTTGTTGGTCAAAGTTCGTCAATTTCCTCGAATATGAGAAGCAGCGTTGCGCTTGGTGTTGGCAACAATATGACCGGTAATGGAACTGGTGCAGTAGCAATGGGCTATTTTGTTAATGTTTCTGGAACCTCGGGTACAAGAGTTGGAATTGGTGCCAACGTTACAGCAAGAACTGGTGTTGCAATTGGTTTAAATTCATCAGCAAGCGGTGCCGGGTCTAATTCAGTAGCTATTGGTAGCGGCAACTATGCTTCTTATGGCGGCGTTGCAATTGGTAAAAACGTTTCACAATCCGGAAGCGGTAGCGGATTTGCTATTGGTAGAGATATTACAACATCTAGTAAAGGTATGGTAATTGGTATTAATTCCTCTGCTACTAGATCAAGCTTGGCAATAGGTAGTGGCGCAACAGCTAGCGGAACTAATTCGGTATCAATTGGCGCCGGAACCGTAGCGGGGTCTCCTGGTGGGTCTAAACAGAATATTGTGGCGGTTGGCTTTAGAACATCTGTAACAGGTAATAGTACAAATTCAATAAACATCGGTTCGAAAAATTCAATATCAACTAATCGAGAATCTGTTGCCGTTGGATCTTCTAATATTATTTCTGGTAACGGTACCCGCGGTATTGCTATTGGTATTCAGAACGTTGTAAGTAAAGAAGGTATTGCTATTGGTAGATCAAACCGTTCTACTAAATCTCAATTGGTTATGGGAGTTGGTAATATTTCAGCTCCAGCCTCTGGCAACGGCGATTGGGAAATAACTATTGGCTCATATAACACTGGTAATTTCTCATCTAATATAATAGGCAAATTAAATACTAATAATACGCGAGTTAATATCTTTGGTAATAATAACACTGGTAGCAACTCTGGAGCTCAATCAAATCTTGCTAAATCATATATCTTCGGTATAACTAGTACGATTTCCACTGGCGGTGGTATGGTTTATGGTAAAACCAGCAATGTTAGTCATGAAGGTCAATCATACGGTATTCAAAACACTGTAACTCGCGAAGGTATTGCATTTGGTTATTTAAATAATATAAACAACGCAATGTCTAGTGCTACAATGTCGATGGCATATGGTAGAAATAATACTGCAAATTCACAAGGTATTGCGTTTGGTTATAATAATACCGTAACAAACTCTGGTATTGCTTTTGGACGCGATGCTACAGCTGATGAAAATGGTATTGCTCTTGGTAGATCACTTACAGCATACGGCGCTAATAACTTAGCACTTGGTTCAAATATTACAATCGGAGCGGTTGGAAACGTTAATTTAAATAGTGTCGCAATTGGTCTTGGTACGACTGCAAATACAGCTACCGAGACAGGCGTGTTCAGTGTTCAAGGTGGTCAAACAACATTAAGTGTTACTGCTTTTGATGAGAAAAATAATGTGCCTGCAACTAATAGCGGTGGTTTTGGACATCAGAATAAAAACTTATTAAAACCTAATCTACAGGTTGGTACTCCATTTGCGTTAGAAGTTAACGGTCCGGTGAATATTACTGGAACTGGTATTAATGGAAATAAGAACGAGTTATATATCCAAGGGGAGAGAATAATTGATTATGTTCAATTATTTGCTGCTGATTCAATTTGGATTAAACATATTGCTAATGCACCTTATGTAAAAAATATAATTAATAAAGAATATCTAAGGACAACACAGACTTCAGATGAATTCTTCCACCATAATAATACTCATCTGAATTTTAATGGTCAAGGTAATGTTGGTATTCAAATTGCTAATAACGCACCTCAATATAATTTAGATGTCAATGGTTCTGTAAACTTTGGCAGTTTATATTGGCAGGGCGATGTAGTTATTCCGTCTGGCGGATACGATAGTACTATCTATTTAAATCATTATACTAATGAAATACAATATGTCATCGCTCCAGATTCTGCAGAGCTATTTTTCGATTCTGCATATGTACAGCAGCGTCAAAAATTTGGTGGTAAAGGCGATGGATATGATTCAATTGCTGTACAAAGTTTAATTGATGAAATTTACATTAATGATCTTGTGTATCACGTATGGCCGGATAGTGATTATATTGATGGTAAACTAGATAGTGCTGTTAGTGAAGCTTATATTGCGTTTAGAGTTGAAAATCCTGTAGGAATAGGTCAAGGCAGATATTCATTTGGAACAAGAGCTGGTAATGCACAATTTAATAATCCAGTAGCTGTAAATCAACAATTCTATGGCACAAGAACTGGTATTGGTAAAGCCATTAATAACGTGAATGGTAGCACTGTAGCTATGACTGCTGGCGAAGACATGCTAGATATTATGAACAAAAATCTCACAACGTCAGGTGCTGGTCTTGGTGTTGCTGGTAGAGTAGTTATTGCCGGACCTTCAGCCACATCAACTGAGCCTGCGCTGCAAATATTCAATGGTTATATTGAAGTTAATGGTGAAAGACTCACGACAGACAAACTATTTAACGAGAAAATTTCCTATGTAACATACGAGAAAACTAAAAATATTGCTATTAAGAAAGCTACAGCTGATTATGACTTTGATGTTCTCGGTAAAATCAATGCTGATAGCGGACTATATATTGGTGGTGTTGATATTGCAGATATATACGATTCAGATTGGGTCGAAAGTATTATTGATCTTGAGTTCTTAAAATCTGTTGTAGATAGCGATTATATTCATAGTGCTGCCGATTCTACTTGGATTAAATCTGATGTTGGTGGTGGTGTAACTCAATCATATGTTCAAGGCTTTATCGACAGCACACATATTCATAATATTCTTGCTGGTGGTATGAATGATCTTCTTGTTAAAAATATTACTCCTGACAATGATCTTGTATATGATTTAGGTAGTCCAACAAGAAGATTTAAAGATCTTTATTTAAGTAACAGCACTATAAATCTAGGTAGTATATCATTAAGTGCTACTGCAACTGATGGTCTTTCAGTGAAAGATAGTGGCGGTAATATACTAAAATTCAAAGGTATTGACTCTGATGCTGCGCGCGGTATGATTGACTCGGCATATGCTCAGTCAAGAGCCAATCCTGAATATGTTAAAGGTGTTGTTGATAGTGCATATATTCTTTCTGCTGCCGATAGCGAATATGTCGAGAATATAATTCACAGCAGATTTAATAATCTTAATACAAGCATAATTCCATTAAATGATGTTGTGCACGATTTAGGTAGCCCAACAAAAAGATTTAGAGATCTTTATTTAAGTGGTAATAGTCTTAATCTTGGTGGTACAACTCTGTCGGCTGGCCCTAATGGAATGGAAGTTAAAGATGCTAACGGTATCGCATCAAAAGTAATAGGTATTGACTCAAATGTTGCTGTACCTCTTATTATATCAAATGTGTTAAGTACTGCTAACGAAGCTTATATTAAAGGCTTTGCTAACGAAGCTTATATTAAAGGCTTTGCTAGCGAAACATATATTAAAGGCTTTGCCGATAGCGCATATATTAAAGGTGTTGCTGATAGCGCATATATTAAGGATGTTGCTAACGAAGCTTATATTACGTCATTTATTGATAGCGCATATATCACATTACACAGCGATGTTGATAGCGCGTTTGTCTCTGGGCTAATAAGTAATATTGGCGTGACTGATACACGTATTGGTTCGCAGAATATTAATTTTGGTCCACATACTATTACTGCTGATAAATTAGTTTATAATAATGCTTATCCAAATCTTGCAGCATTACCGAATGCAAATAATTATCAAGGTAATTTTGTTCTTGAGAATGGCGTTCCAAAATATTCATATGCTGGAAACTGGATTACAATTCCTGATGTTGGGCTGGTCAAACTTTATGCTGATAGCGCAGCGGCTGCTCTTGTCGATGCTGCTCCAGATACACTAAATACATTGAATGAGCTAGCTGCTGCATTAGGAGATGATGCTAATTTCTCAACTACTCTAACAACTAGCATTGCTGCTAAACTTCCATTAGCTGGCGGCACTATGACAGGTGCATTAGACATGGGTAGCAATAATATTACCACAACTGGTAAAATGTTATTTGCTAATGTTTATAGTACTGAAGGAGATCTTCCAAGTGCTTCTACATATCATGGTATGTTTGCTCACGTACACGGAACTGGGGCTGCTTACTATGCTCATGCCGGTGCATGGGTTAAATTAGCAAATAATGCTACAACAATTGCTGGTTATGGTATTACCGATGCTGTGGATTCATTTGCTTCAATTTCTAATATTCCAACAACAATTGCTGGGTATGGTATTACTGATGCTGTGGATTCATTTGCTTCATTAACAAATAAACCAACTACGCTTACCGGTTACGGTATTACCGATGCTGTGGATTCATTTGGTTCATTAACAAATAAACCAACTACGCTTGCTGGTTACGGTATTACTGATGCCGGTTCTGGAAGTTTAGACTCGTCATTGGCAGTACAGCTTATTGATAGCGCATATGTATCAGCTAGATCTTCAACTACTCTTAATGCTCTAACTGATGTTAATGCTCCGTCACCGACAAATGGCCAAGCATTAGTATATGATACAGCGACAAGTAAATGGATTCCAGGCGCTGGCGGTGGCGGCGGTGGCGGGGCTGTCAGTGTTGATTCAGCCTTTGTTCAAAGCATTATAACACAAAACGGAGTTGTTGGACAATATTTACCATCGTATGTTAACTATAAATTTAGTGCTGATTCTGGTCAAACTGTGTTTGCCGGTACAGATGCTAATGGCGAAATATTTAAATTAGGCGATAGTAATTATCAAGTATTTAATAACGGTATTCGCTTAGTTAACTTAAATGACTATACTGTAAATTCTTCTACAAATACTTTAACAACAACATATGGCTTAGATTCTGGCGATGAAATTATTGTTAACACTATTGAAAATGTTTTGGTTGGTGATGCACTATTAGCTAATGCCGATGCTACAACTATTATTGATAGTTCATATGTCTTAGCTAGATCCTCAGCTGGAGTTACTACTCTTGGTGCTTTAACCGATGTCAATGATTCTGGAAAAGCACTAAATAGTATTTTACTATATAACGGTTCAGGTAGTTGGGTTTCAGGAGCTCTTCCAGCGTCTACTGATTCAGGTGCTGTTATTCAGCTAGTTGATAGTGCATATGTTAATGCACGG
>JGI24005J15628_10000763_pt1 | contig 17802 bp, 20 predicted proteins | sample LinPmetageLP40_FD_15628 | JGI IMG/M metagenome (IMG submission 15628)
CCCTAAGCGAGGCTTCTTTTTTTATTTGAGGAAGGTGGATAATAAAAGGTATTTATATAAATAATGGAAGCAGGAGAGGCTTAATTATTCATTAATATATTTTTGATACTTTTGATACTTTATTTTCCTTGTCAGCATCTAAAGTCTTTTCTGATCTTTTTAAATCCAATACGGTCCATACAGCATCAAGTGCTTTGACAAAATTCTTAATGTCTTGAGCCTTATGCTTCGGAGTTATAGTAACTCTAAATCTTTCATCTCCTTTGGGCACTGTTGGAAAGAATACGGGTTGAATATATATTCCAAAATCATTAATCAGCATATTAGATGCTTTTCTACATAGATCAGGATCGTATAAGTGTATAGGAACAATGTGACTGTCATTATCAAGAAATGGAATGTTTACTTCTCTTAAGCCTTTTCTAATCAAGTCAGAATTCTTTTTGATATTGCTTCTAAGTAAGTCTGAACCTTTAGTCAGTTTGATTGCTTCTAATGATGCAGCCGCAATACTTGGGTTTGCTGACGACGTAAAAATAAAGCCTGGGGCAAAACTACGAATGAAATCAATGATATCTTTATCAGCGGCAATATAGCCACCCATTTGCCCAAAGGCCTTAGATAAAGTCCCATTAATGATATCTATTTCGTCAGAAAGATTTTGTTCCGCTGCTATGCCTCTTCCTTCTGGTCCATACAAACCAACTGAGTGAACTTCATCTAAATAAGTTAGAGCATTGTATTTTTTTGCAATTTCTATGATTTTCCTAATCGGAGATCTTAAACCTTCCATAGAGTATAGAGATTCAAAAACTATCAATTTAGGCGTATTCGCATTAGAAGTCTTAAGAAGTTCCTCTAAGTGATCGGTGTCATTGTGCTTAAAGACATGAGTCTTCGCATTTGCATTTTTGATACCTTGTATCATCGAAGCATGATTTAGTTCATCTGAGTAAACCTCACAACCTTCTAATTTTTTGCATAGAGTCCAAAGTGTGGATTGATTCGCTGTATAAGCAGAAGGAAATAAAAGACTTGATTCTTTGTTGTGAAATTCTGCTAAAGATGTCTCTAAATCTGCATGGTAAGTAGATGTACCTGAAATATTTCTAGTTCCTCCCGATCCAGTTCCTAATTCCTTTATTACTTTTAAAGATTTTAAAATTACTACAGGGTGTTGACTTAGATTTAAATAATCATTGCTACACCAAACTTCTACTGCTCTTTCTTTTCCTTCGAATCTCTCAGTTGCTTTGGGAAAGTTAACTTGGTTTCTATTAATCTCTCTAAATTTACGATAAAGACCTTGGGATTTAAGAGAGGTGAGCTCGTCAGAGAAGTACTTCGAATAATTCATTGTTTGTAATAATAATATGTCGCCCTAAAATATGAGGCAAGTTTAAAACATAGTTAGTTTTTTTGTACAGAAAATTTATAATTAACTAATTAATTATAATTAAAGGTTATATTGAAAAATTTAAGAATCATTTCTCGTAAAAGTAGTTTAGCCAAAATTCAAGCAAAGATAGTTGGTGAAAAAATTTCTAATATTTATCCAGACATAGATATCGAATACCTTTCTAAAGAAACGCAGGGGGATATAGATCTAACTACTCCATTGAGTAAAATGCCTGCCATAGGAGTATTTACCAATGATATAAGAAATGAGCTAATTTCTGACAAAGCAGATATTGCAGTTCATTCCTGGAAAGACTTACCAGTCGAAATGGAGGATGGCACAGACGTTTTTGCAACAATCGAAAGGGGTGATTTAAGAGATATTTTACTTTTTAAAAAAGAGTCTATTGATAAAAAAAATATAAATATTCTTACTTCCTCCCCCAGAAGATCTGAAAATCTATCAGCATTTCTTCCTGTGGCTATGCCCGCTCAACCTAATCTAATAAATTTTTTAGACGTTAGAGGAAATATTGCAACTCGTATTGAAAAATTAATTAATTCCGATGCGGATGGTCTTGTAATGGCGAAAGCGGCATTAGATAGAATATTTGAGTCTCAGCTTAAATCAGCTAATTTAGAAAAAGAGAAGATCAAAGAAATTTTTAGTTCACTAACTTGGATGATTCTTCCTTTATCAAAAAATCCTTCAGCACCAGCTCAAGGTGCCTTAGCAATAGAGGCAAGGTCTGATGATGAAGAAATTAAAAGTTTATTGAAAGAAATAAATAATGAAGATGTTTTTTTATCAGTAAACAAAGAAAGAAAAATCCTTAAAAAATATGGCGGCGGTTGTCATCAAAAAATTGGAGTGAGTTGTGAGTCTCTAAAAATGGGTGAGGTTCTCACATTGAAAGGTTTAACAGAAAATGGAGAAATATTGGACCAAAAAGAATTCTCTCCTCGCCAAAAATTTAAAAATCAAAATCTAAAAGAAATAACCAGTTATTATCCAGAAGAAGGAGAGAAATCTCTTTTGTTTGATCGTATTGAGATATCAGAGTCTGTTAATGCTATAGAAAGTATTAAAAATGCAGGTATATATGTAAGTCGAGCAAATGCTCTGCCCAAAGGAGTCAAGATAGATCATACAAATATAATTTGGACTAGCGGTATTGAAACATGGGAAAACTTAGCCAAGTTAGGCTTTTGGATTAATGGATCGTCAGATAGCTTGGGCGAAGAACAATGCGAAGCGGAAAATATTTTAGGGGATATTAAATGGTATAAAGTCTCTCATAACCTAGCTTCAAAAGGAAAAAAAGAAATTATCTCTACGTATGAGCTTGTTGAAAAAGAAATACCAGAAAAATTAACGCTTGCGACCCATTTTTATTGGATGAGCGCTAGTTCTTTTAAATATGCCCTTAAGAATAAGCCAGAAATTGAAAATGCAAATCATGCCTGTGGAATGGGAAAAACATTTGATGAGATAAACGCTATTATCCCGGGAAAGGTTTATCCTTATCTTAAATATAAGGACTGGCTAGATAAAATTAGACAAGCAAAGTAAAATTACTTTCCCAAAAAGAAGAATGACGAATTTATCTAGAAAATTTCCATTGACCAGGCTTAGAAGAACAAGATCTAAAGCCGGGTTAAGAGCAATGCTCGCAGAGGTCAGTCTAAAAAAAGAAGATCTAATCCAACCAGTTTTCATTAAAGAAGGTTTAAAAGGGCTAGAGCCTATAGATTCTATGCCGGGAATCAATCGTTTTGGGTTAGATGTTATAAACAAAGAGGTTAAAGAAATTGTTGATGTTGGAATTAAATCCATTGCAGTATTTCCTGTCATCAATGAAGAAAAAAAAGACTCTGCTGGTTTAGAAGCTGTTAATGAAAATAACTTAATTTCAATGGCGATTCAGCAAATTAAAAAAGAATTTCCAGAATTAATTGTTATTGCGGACGTTGCGTTAGATCCATATACAAATCACGGACATGACGGAGTATTAGATGAATCTGGAGAAGTGGATAATGACGCTTCTTTATTGGTTCTTAAACAACAGGCTCTAATCTTAGCGAAAGCAGGAACGGATGTAATAGCTCCTTCAGATATGATGGATGGCAGGATTGGTGTAATTAGGGAGTCTCTAGAAGAAGCAGGATTTAAAAATACTGCAATTTGCGCTTATTCAGCAAAATATAGTTCAAAATTTTACGGCCCATTTAAAGACGCAGTTGAGTCAGCTAAATTCTTTGGAAATAAAACTAAAGATAGTTATCAGATGGCTATCAACAATATTGATGAAGCATTGCATGAAGTTTCAATGGATATTAACGAAGGCGCAGATATTGTAATGGTAAAACCAGGCATGCCTTATTTAGACGTTTTGAAGGCGGTTAAAGATGCTTTTGGAATGCCTACATTCGTTTATCAAGTAAGTGGTGAATACTCCATGATGATGGCAGCTATAGAGAAAGGCTGGCTTTCTGAAGAAGTAATTTTTGAATCTTTAATCGCATTCAAAAGAGCTGGAGCTGATTGTATTCTGACATATGCTGCTAAAGATATAGCAAGCCGATTATAATAATTAAATGCCAAATCAAAAATTTGTTAATGCTTTATCAAGAAAGCCTCAAAAAGTACCACCCATATGGATGATGCGACAAGCGGGCAGATATCACTCGCATTATCAAAATCTAAAAAGAACTCATACGTTTGAGGAGCTCTGTAAAAGTCCTATTCTTTCAGCTGAAACAGCTATGGGGCCCATTGAAGATTTTGATTTTGATGTAGCTATTTTATTTAGCGATATCCTATTTCCGCTAGAGTCCTTAGGAATGAATCTTTCATATAGTCCAGGACCTCAATTTTCTAGCTTATTGACTGAAGAAAATGCTTCACAATTATTTAATAAAAATAATCCCATTAGCTCTTTAACGTTTCAGGCTGAAGCAATAGAAAGAACTTTAGAAAGACTCCCCGATGATAAATCAATGATAGGTTTTATAGGCGGACCATGGACGCTCCTGTCCTATGCAATGGGATTAAATAAAGAAATAAAAGTTGATTCTTTAAATGATTTCCATTGGCAAATGATGCAAGAAAAAATTATTCCATTGCTAAAAGATAATATTGCTTTGCAAATTACTGCAGGCGCAGAAATTGTAATGATTTTTGATTCTTCAGCTCATCAACTAAATACAAATGATTTTGAAAAGTATATTCGATTAGTTTTTTCTTGCTTGGTTCCAGATTATTTTAATCAGGTTGGGTACTATGCAAAAGATGGAGTAGATTACAGTTTAATTGAATCAGTAAAAGTTGAATTAGGATCTCCTCTAGCAGGTATTGGAATTGATGCTAATCAATCCATTGTCCCTTTCTTTACGCCTTCTAGAAGCGGTTTCATTCAAGGTAACTTTGATGAAAAAATCATCAATCAACCGGGGATTACTTTTTTAAAAGAGTTAGATAAATACATTAGGGAAATAGATAAGTGTTCTGAAATAGATAGAGCTGGATGGGTTTGTGGCCTAGGACATGGCATACTCAAAACAACTCCAGAAGAAAACGTAAGATTGTTTGTAAAAAAAATTAGGGAAGCATTTGCATGAGTTTTTTAGGAGAACAAGAATTTGATCACAAACCTTCTGAAAGAGTAGGAATTTTAATTTGTAATTTAGGAACACCAGATAGTTTTAAAACCAAAGATGTAAGAAGGTTTCTAAAAGAATTTTTATCTGATGGAAGAGTAATAGAAATTCCTAAAATTATATGGTGGTTTATTTTAAATGGAATAATTTTAATTTTTAGACCTTCAAAATCCGCAAAATTATATAAATCCGTCTGGACTGAAGAAGGCTCTCCATTAATGGTTTATTCTGAAAAATTGGTAAATAAATTAAGGAAAGACTTTCCAGAAAATTCTGAAATAGAGCTTGCTATGAGATATGGAAATCCTAGTATCCAAGAAGGTTTATTATCTCTAAAAAATAAAAATTGTAGAAATCTAATTATTCTTCCGATGTTTCCTCAATATTCAGGTACTACAACGGGCAGCATCTTTGATGAAGTCTCTAGAGTGCTATCGAAATGGCGCTGGGTGCCTAATTTAAATTTTATTAATAGCTATCATGATAATGAAGATTACATATCAGCTCTTTCAGAGTCTCTTAAAGATCAAATAAAACAAGTATCTCCTCAAAAAATAATTTTTTCTTATCATGGAATCCCAAAAAGAAACTTCACACAAGGAGACCCTTATCATTGTTTNTGCAAAAAAACGACACGNTTGGTAGCTGAAAAATTAGATCTAGAAGAAACNTCATATATGACAACTTTTCAGTCTCGTTTTGGAAGAGCAGAATGGTTGAAACCTTATACTAGTGAAACCATGGAAAGTCTTCCACAAGAAAATATCAAAAATATTTTGGTTGTGGCTCCAGGATTTAGCGTAGATTGCCTAGAGACTATTGAAGAAATCGATGAGGAAAATAAAGAAATTTTTATAGAAGCTGGCGGAGAAATATTTAACTATGCCCCTTGCTTAAACGATTCTCAACTACATATCAGCTTTATAAAGAGTTTTTTAATTAAACAAATAGCTATTTGGAAATAATGGAAATTGACCAAAAAAAAGAAATAGCTTCTCAGTGGTTTAAATCTCTTAGAAACGAATTTTGCGAGTCTTTTCAAGAACTAGACGGGGAGGGCAAGTTTGAAAGAAAAAAATGGTCTCACAAAGGATCTGGGGGCGGAGAAATTAGTATCATGAAGGGAAAAGTTTTTGAAAAAGTTGGAGTAAATATTTCAACTGTTTCGGGTGAATTCTCTGAAGATTATAGAGCTCAAGTTAAAGGAACAGAAAAGTCAGCGAAATATTGGGCATCTGGCATAAGTCTCGTTGCACATATGCAATCGCCCAAAGTTCCTGCTTTTCACTTTAATACTAGGTTTTTAGTTACTAACGATGTTTGGTTCGGAGGTGGGGCAGACATGACGCCAACTATAGTTAATAAAAATGATACAAACTTATTTCATTCCAAATTAGAAGAGGCTTGTAATTCAAATAATGAAAAATACTATAAAGAGTTCAAAAAAAATTGCGATGAGTATTTTTATTTACCACACAGAGAAGAATCAAGAGGCGAGGGCGGAATATTTTTTGATCATCTAAATACCGACGACTGGGATAAAGATTTTAAATTTATTAAAGATGTGGGTATAAAAACTTTAGAAGCTATTAAGCTGATAATCAAAGAGCATAAAGATAAAGATTGGAGCGAAGACGAAAAAGAACAACAGCTTCTTAAGAGAGGCAGATACGTAGAATTTAATCTTATTTGGGATAGGGGTACTTTATTTGGGCTTAAAACTGGGGGATCAACAGAGGCAATCCTTATGTCAATGCCGCCAAGTGCTAAATGGATCTAATTTAAATGCTAAAAACTTTAATCTTATATTCTACTGTTGATGGTCAAACCTTAGAAATTTGCAAAAGGATCTCTAAGACCTTAAGAGAAACTGGAGATGTTGAAATATTTAATATTTCAGAAGCATCAAAAGTTCAAATATCGAAATATGATGGATTTATTTTAGGAGCCAGTATTCGTTATGGAAAGCATCGTTCTGATATTTTTAATTTCATTAAAAAAAATCAAAAAACTATAAATAGTAAAAAGAATGCATTTTTTTCGGTCAATGTTGTTGCGAGAAAACCAGAAAAAAATACCCCAGATACAAATCCATACATGCAAAAATTTTTAGAATTATCATTATGGCGTCCAGAGTTATTAGCTGTTTTTGGAGGCAAGATTGATTACCCAAAATATGGCTTGATTGATAAATTTATGATCCGTTTAATTATGTGGATAACTAATGGCCCAATTGATACATCAGGTACTTTCGAGTTTACAGACTGGGATAAAGTGGATGATTTTTCACAAGAATTCAACCAAAGGCTAGATCGTTAAAGTGTTTTTAATTAGTCTGATATGGTGGATTTCTTTTATTGGAAGCTTTGCTATTAGTATGAGTTTTTTTCTGTCTTGGATTTCAGGTGAGGAGAATAGCAAAGAGAGAATGATAATCTCGATAGTTTTTGGTTTTGCATGTGTTCTTATTTTTTTAAGCGGGTCTTATTTGGATTTCGTTTAAAGTTCGGTAGCAAGTTTCATAAATTTCTTTTTTAAAGGCGTTAATTCGTTTGCAATATTAAACGCAGAGTTTCTTAGTAATCTTACCCAAATATTTTTTTGACCAAATCCTCTCTTGAATGCTTCCATGCTAGCAGCTAAACCCAAATTAACAGGTATTCTGGATCGGTTATAACTTGATGTTATTTTATTAATTTGATCTAAACCATTTGATTTAATCAATTCAGATAGACAATCTACATCTCCTATACCAGCATTCAATCCTAACCCTGCTAAAGGGTGAATATGATGAGCTGAATCTCCAACTAAAAAAACTCTATTTTTAGCAAATGTTTTTGCTGAAAGGTGGTGCAAAGGAAAATTCTGTCTTTTAGAGCTCAATTTTAAATCTTCAATATGCTCTCCAAAGTATTTTTTTACCTCTGAAGTAAATTCTAGATCAGTCATTGCTAAAAACTTATAAGCGTATTCATCATCAATAGACCATATCATTGTCATTTCCTTAGAATTCATGGGTAACAGCGCTAATGGCCCAATAGATGTAAAAGTTTGTCTTATGCAGTTATCTTTTGCTGAGCTTTCAAAATTTGCAACGATAGCAGTTTGATTGTAACTCCAAGATCGACTACTTATTTTAGATAAATTTCTAACTTGCGAATTTACTCCATCACTTCCAATAATTATTTTTCCTTCAAAGGACTCTTTATTAGTTTCACAAATAATTCGATCGTCAGTGATATTGATTCCTTCTAATGAATGATCCCAAAAAGCCTGAATATCACTTTTTTTAAATGAGTCTATTAAAGCCTTCTGAATGTCTCCTTCTCTAACAATATAACCAAGATTCGATAAGCCTGCTTCAGTTGCATCAAAGTCAATAAAACCAGTTCCCTCTTGATCCCATACTTTGATTTGATCATAAGGAAAGGCACTATTTTTAATGTTTTGCCAAACTTCTATCTGTTCTAAAAATTGCCTGCTTTTCTTATTAATAGATAGGTGCCTGTAACTATTAGGAGGTTCGGATTTCGCATCCAGAACAGCAACAGATAGACCCTCTCTAGCTACACTATGAGCTAGGGCAGAGCCTACCACTCCAGAACCTATAACTATTACGTCATAATTCATCTTATGCGCTCATTAGAGTTTCTATTTCTTTAATTTCTTTAGGAACATCTGAAGTGAGAATTTCAGGTTCCTTATTAGTTACCAAGACATCATCCTCTATGCGAATACCAATATTTAAATATTCATCGGGTAAGCCTTTTAAGTCTTCCTTAATATAAATTCCAGGTTCAATAGTAGTAATCATTCCAGGTTCATATTCTCGCCAAACACCCTTAGTTCCATAATTTCCAACATCATGAACATCTAACCCCATCCAATGTCCGACACGATGCATATAAAAGTCACTATACAATTTCTTTTCTATTAGTTCATTCAGATCTCCGCTTAATAATTTAAGATCTATTAAACCTTGTGTAATTACCCTGATAGCAACATTTTCAGTATCACTCGGTTTTGATCCAATCTTTACCGTTTTAATACATTGCTTGTTAGCCTCTAAAACAATTTCATAAATTGCTTCTTGAGATTTTGAAAATTTTCCGTTGATGGGAAAAGTTCGTGTTATGTCGCTGGCATATCCTTTATATTCACAACCTGCATCAACCAAAACTAGATCGCCATCCTTTAAAATCTCTGAATTTTCGCTGTAATGTAAAATACATGCATTTTTTCCTCCGCCCACTATGGAAGGATATGCGGATGCTCTAGATCCGTTTATCATAAATTCATGAATATATTCTGCTTCAAGTTGGTATTCATATATCTCAGGCCTGACTCGCTGCATTGCTCTTTTGTGAGCAGATGCAGAAATTTTACAAGCATCTTTGATAATATTTATTTCATTATCAGATTTAATTAATCGCATTTCATGAAGGATCGATTCAACAGAATGCATTTCTTCAGGAACACTGTTATTAGTTCTAGCTGAGGCTTTTTTTAATTCATTTATTTTTTGATTTAATATTTTTTCATTGGAACTATTAGAATTTTTGTGACAATAAACTCTTTCTTTATTTAATAAAAAATTATCTATTTCTTCATTGAATGAATTGATAGAAAATCCATTAAGCGCTCCTATTTCTTTAAAATTATTTGGACCCATCCTTTTGCCTTCCCATTGTTCCCTATTTGGATCTTTTTCTTGGCAAAAAATAGTAAAGCCAGAATTTTTTCCAGATTCAATAATCGCAATTGCATTTGGCTCATCAAATCCAGTGAGATATAAAAAGTCACTATTTTGACGAAAAGGAAATTCGGTATCTCCATTTCTTATGTTTCCATTAGCACCAAATAAAACGGCAATAGAGTTTTTTGGCATAGCTTCAATCAATTTATCTCTGCGAGATTTATATTCATTCATAGTTTTATTTTATCTCATTGTGGCAACTCTAGAAGGAGAAGACTAAAATAAGATATGAGTAACACAAAATTAGAAGAAAATTTAGCAGAGTTACTGGAGTTATCCAAAAAACTTAGGGAGGCTAATAAGGATTTGAGAAATAAAAATTTAAAAACGAAGGCTGAGAATATTAAATTAAAAGAAAAGCTTGAATTAACCAAGAATAAAATTGAAAATCTAATCAATAAACTGGAAGCAACATGAGTGAAGAAGAATCTAAAGATATTATTTCGTTAAAAATAGCCGGCATCGATTATCAGCTATATTGCCCAGAAGATGAGCAGGAGACTTTATTGGAAGCTGCTGATTACTTAAATAAAAAAATAAAGAAATTAAAAAGACAGACTAAATTTCTTTCTGTTGAGAAAGTAGCTATTTTAGCTGGTTTAGAAATAACTAATGAAATGATGCGTTCATCTCCAGAGACAGAAGAGAACCATAAAACAGAAGAACTAGATAATAAAAAAGAAAGCGTAAAAGAAGATACTAATCTAATAAGCTCAGAAAATTTAGATGAAATAGTTGACGACAGCCTATCTTTAAAGCTAGTNGATGAAATATCAGAACTTTCTAAGCTTTAAATTTTGATATACTTTTTATAGTTTCCTGGGTTATTTGCCAGCTATATCACTTAGAGCCGATACAAAATAACAAGGGATTTTGAAACTAACTCCTGTTGAGCGCCCTCAGGGCTGCCTGATGGAAAGTAATTAATCCCGACCTGAACTTTCGGTTCGGGTAAATTTAGCAGCGGTATCTTGGGAAGCCTCTTTTTCATGAAAAAAAAACAAGCCCGGGAATTAATTAATAAAAAATTTAATAATCTATCAAAAGAAAATAAATCTTCTTTTGATAAAAAGATTTTTAAACACTTTAAATCTTTCTTTAAAGATTATGATGAAATATTAAATATTGGATCTTATTGGGCTATTTCAAACGAAGTAGAAACTTCTTTCATTAATGACTATATAGCTTCTAAAGGATTAAATTTATTTCTGCCCAGAATTTCAAATAAAAATAAAATAAAAAAATTAAATTTTTATAAATACTCTAATAGTGAGATTTTGAAAAAAAATAAATATGGAATACCAGAGCCTTCAGAAAAAAATCAATATATTGATTTAATCGAACTAGATTTTATAATTATTCCTCTTCGAGCATTTGATTTAAACTTTTCTAGATTAGGTTATGGAGGAGGCTATTATGATTCTTCTCTTCAAGACGTTAAAAAGGAAAATAGAATCGGGTTATCTTATGAGTTTCAAAAAATGAATAAAATAGACGTTGAAGATCACGATGCAGAGTTAGGCGGAGTTATAACTCCAAATGGCTATTTTAAAAAAGCTTGATAGCCTGCATTTTCAGTAACCCTGACAAAAGGATATTCAGTTTTTAATAAGTCTCTATTCAATTTACTAAGTTCATCTTCTTTAATAGAAAAACCTACTAAAGCGCCTCCATATATAGAGCCTTGATTCTTGTAATGAAATAAAGAGATATTCCACTTATCTTTTAGCAAATCAAGAAATTGCATTAACGCTCCAGGCCGTTCTGGAAAGTCTACTTTAAACACTTCTTCTTTTTTATCCTTTGGAAGCTCAGGAGCTCTTCCGCCAGACATATATCTAAGATGAACTTTAGAGATTTCATCATCACTGAAGTCAGTAATTTTATATTTTTTAGTTTTCATGTTTTTCAGAAAAGCATTTTTGGCTTTAAGACCTTGAGCTAATTCCAAGCCTACAAGAATTTTTGCATCATCTGTTTTATCTAAACGATAGCTGAATTCAGTAATATTTTTCTGACCAATAGCTTTGCATAATTTTCTAAATGTACCCCTTACTTCCGGAATAGTTATGCCCAGGATTAACTCTTTCTTTTCCCCCATTTTTGACCTTTCTACAATATGAGCTAAAGACTCAAAATTAAGATTAGATCCGCAATAAGTGGCGATAAGATTTTTATTTTTTAATCCTTTTTGTCTGACATATTTTTCGAGACCAGCTAAGGCTAGGGCTCCCGTAGGTTCAGGTACTGACCTTGTATCTAAAAAAGTATCTTTTACGGCAGCACAAATTTCGTCAGTACTTACTGTTATTGAATCGTCTACCCATTCTTTAATTAGTTTGTAGTTATGCACTCCAATTTGTTTAGCAGCTGCTCCATCTGCAAACAGACCTACTTCTTTAAGTTTTATTCTTCTATTTGCTCTCAGAGCACTATTTAGGCCTGCAGCATCAGCAGCTTCTACAGCAATTATTTTGATTTTAGGATCAATAGATTTGATGTAAGCCCCAATCCCAGCGATCAATCCACCTCCGCCTACGGCAACAAAAACTGCATATAATGAATCTGAAAATTGATCAATAATCTCTTTTCCCACTGTACCTTGCCCAGCAATTACTAAAGGGTCATCAAAGGGATGAATAAAAGGTAATTTTTTCTTTCTACAAAATTTTTGAGCTTCTATCAAAGCAGCATCAAAGTTGTCTCCGGTTAAAATAACTTTTGCTTTCAGTTTTCTAACTGAATCTACCTTAATCGATGGAGTAGTTTTGGGCATAAAAATTGTTGCTTGAATATTTAAACTTTTGGCAGAATAGGCTACACCTTGAGCATGATTTCCGGCTGATGCTGTTACCACATGTTTTGCATTTTTTGTTCTAACAAGATTTTCAATTTTGTTATAAGCACCTCTAATTTTGAAAGAGTGAGTAGGCTGAAGATCTTCTCTTTTTAAAAATACATTATTATTTAGTTTCGAAGANACATTATCTGCTCTGGGTAAAGGAGATTTAATCGCAACATCATATACTTTTGATTCGATTATTTTTTTTATATATGGCTTGCTGAATTTATACATAGTGATTAATTAGGCAAAGCATTATACTTTTAGTAATACTTAGTACCACTATTTTAATTTAAAGAATCAATGAATCCAAAAGAATTAGTTGCTTTACACGCATATGACTTAGTAAAAAAAGAATTTCACAAAGATTTCATTTTAGGTATAGGAACAGGATCTACAGCAAATCACTTTATTGAAATTTTATGTAAGCAAAAACCAGAGATTAAAGCTTTTGTATCTAGTTCAGAGAGTAGCTCAAATTTACTCAAAGCAGCAGGTTATGAAATCTCCGAATTAAATGATGTGGGCGGACCAGATTTATATGTCGATGGAGCTGATGAGGTAAACACTGTGTTTGAACTCATTAAAGGCGGAGGTGGAGCTCACACTAGAGAAAAAATTATCGCTGCAGCATCTAGAAAATTTATTTGTATAGTCGATGATTCAAAACTAGTAAAAAAATTAGGTAATTTTCCTTTAGCCATAGAGGTCATACCTATGGCTAGAAGTTATGTTGCTAGACAGATTGTTTCGATGGGAGGGAGGCCAACCTACAGAATAGGGTTTGAAACTGATAATGGAAACCATATTATTGATGTTTTAAATTTAGATTTGGATGTCCCTTACGAAACTGAAAAGAGATTAAACAAAATCCCAGGCGTTGTCGATAATGGTATTTTTGCTTTGAGAAAGGCAGATTTAGTTATTTCAGCAGATTCTAAGGCAGCTAGATCTTTAGAGCAATGCTTCTAATTTTCCAATAACCTCTTTACTAGTAGGTTCAATTTTACTGGAAAAAACATCTGTAACTTTTCCATCTTTAGAAATTAGGTATTTTGTAAAATTCCAAGAAGGCTCAAAGCCAGATTTTTTAGTTAAATCTTTGTAGAAAGGATTTGCATTTTTACCTTTAACTTTTGAAGTGGCATAAAGGGGGAAAGTTACACCATAGTTAGTACTGCAAAACTCTTTTACATCTCCCTCATCGTTATATTCTTGATACATAAAATCTCTTGATGGAAAGCCTAATACTACCAAACCCCTTTCTTGATATTTTTTAAATAAATTCTGGAGACTTTCATACTGGTATGTAAAACCACATCTGCTTGCTACGTTAACAGCTAAGATAACTTTATCCTTGTACCTACATAAATTTTCAGTTTCTTTAGAGTCAAGGATTCTAATGTCGTGATTTAGAAAATCAGGACAGTCTTTATTTTTTTCTAAGATAGAAAACCCTGAACTGGTGCTTGAAAATAATGCAATAAAAAAGCTGACTAAAATAATTTTAAGAGGTTTCATAGATCTTATATGGTTACTTTCCATTATAAATCAATACTTGAGTACCAACACTTACGTTTTTAAAAAGTTCTATTACATCTTCATTAAACATTCTAATGCAACCTAAAGAAGCTGGCTTTCCAATTAGACCTTCCTCAGCAGTCCCATGAATATAAATATACCTAGATTTAGAATCTACATTTCCACCTTTATTTCTTCCTATTTCAAGTCCCTCTAACCAAAGAATTCTAGATGTGATTACATCCGCTTCAATATCTATTGGTTTTGAGATTATTTCAGCAATTTCATTTGTCCAAACGCGACCCTTTAAAACTGCTCCTTTCGGTAATTTTTTTCCAATTTTTTCTGAAATCACATGCGCACCTAAAGGAGTTTTAAAGCTATTTTTCTGACTACCTATTCCAAATGAAGAAGATGAAATTTTATATGTCTTTTCTGAAAATAATTTTTTAAGGTAAAGTTTTTGAGCTTCTAAATCTATTAAAATATGAGTCCTATATTTATTCATATTATTAAATTTATCTTGATCGATCATGTTGTAATCTACGATATTAGGATTAATGCTACAACTTGTAAGAAAAATTCCTATTAGAATTGATTTAATTTTTTTCATTTTTAAAGAATAATTTGCAGCTAAAAAAGCAAAAGATTATAAAAGTAATAAATATTAACATAGGAGTTTTTCCAATGATTGAAAAGGGAGTTTGCCCCTTTCTCGAAACAATAGATTTATTTATTATTTCAGAGTTGTAATTTTTTAAGATTTCATCGTCAATTGAAGCGCTTTCTATTACCTTCCCAAATCTATTTATAACAGCACTGATACCGGTACTAGTACTTCTTATTAAAGGTTTTCTCTGTTCTGCTGCTCTGAATCTAGATATTTGAAGATGTTGATGAGGGCCAATAGAATCCCCAAACCAATTATCATTGCTAGCATTGAATAAAAGATTACTTTTCTCTGCATGCTTTAGAAAAATATCTTGGTAAGCAATTTCATAACAAATAGCTGATGAAATATTTATTTCAGAAGATTCAATTAAGTTATTATTTTGAGAAGATTGAATGCTAGGTCTATTAAAATTAAAAAAATCGAAAAGATAATTGAAAAATGGCAATGGAACATACTCTCCAAAAGGAACCAATTTTTGTTTGTCGAATTGGCCTTCTAAAACGCCAAAAGATATTAAAGAGTTATTAATTTCTTTCGGATTTTTTTCTTTATTAGTCAGCGTTCCAACAATAACTCCCACATTAAACTTTTCTGTCAAAGTTAATAGAGGACTAAGTACTTTTTTGTATCCAGAAAAAATTCCAGGTAAGAAGGCTTCCGGAAAAAATATAATTTTTATATTATTCTTTTCTTTTGAAACTCGATTAGATTCTTTTAAAATAACAGACTCAAGTAATTCAAGAGATTCTTTTTCGCCTTGTGCGCTCCATTTTTCTTGGATACTTATATTCGGCTGAACAACCACAACGCTTATTTTTTTATACTCTTCGGTCCAATCTTTATTAAAGAAAAAGAAAGAGGAGCCAAAAAATAAAATCACAGAAAGAAAAGAAAAAATAATTGCGTTATTAGAATAATTATTTTTAATACTTGATATCAATAAAATTATGTTCGCAGGAATAAACATCATAAAAAAACCAATTCCAAAAACACCAATTAGAGGTATAAAACCTGAAAAGAAGAAGTTATCTATGCTCGTATATCCTAAATAAAGCCAAGGAAATCCTGAAAATAAAAATTCTCTTAGCCATTCACCCAGTATCCATAGAGAAGGAAATAAAAAAATTAAATCAAATGAATTATTTTTTTTTATAAGCGAAAATAAAAAAAATGTTGAAGCAAAAAATAATGATAAAAATATTGCTAAAATTAATGTGATTAGTATTGATGTAATTTCATCTGCACCGCCATAATCATGAATGCTATTCTCAATCCAGAAAATACCAAAAATCCATAAGCCAAGGCCAAAGGCCCATCCAATCAGAAAACTGTCGATTGCTTTAGTTCTTTTGATTAAAAAGTATGCTGATATCGGAATTATGCAAGCAAGCAACCAAAAGTTGAAGGGTTCAAAAGCTAAAACCAGTAAAGATCCTAACAAGAACGAAACAATTAACTTTAAAGTCATTATTTTACAATTTTATATTAAGCGAGCTAGTTTAGGATTTTTTTGTTAGCCAGTAATCTACTTTTATTTGATCAAGTAGCTGGCTGGTCTCCAAAATAGGTAATCCAACAACATTAGAAAAACTGCCGTCAATTTTCTCGATGAATGTAGAGCCTAATCCCTGAATTGCATATCCACCTGCTTTATCAAGAGGTTCCCCGGTATTCCAGTACCTTTTGCAATCATTAGCTGAAAGAGATCTCATTAGCACATGCGTTTCAACTGAATTCAAAATTAAATCAACATTTTCAGATTTTTTATCTTCTACTCTAGCAATTACAATAGAGGTTATTACCGAATGATATTGTCCTGATAAATCCATTAGCATGGAAATACCTTGCTCTTCGTTAATAGGTTTTCCGTAAATCTGTCCATCTAAATGAACTATCGTATCCGCAACTAAAATAGGCTTTAGAGGGTTATCGGTTGACTGAAGAAGCGCAGACGCAGCTAACGCCTTTCCTGTAGTATTTCTTTCTACAAATTCTAAAGGAGATTCTCTAATATTTGGCGCGTCTTCATCGTAAGATATTTGAAGAATCTCAAAATCAGCTTTTATAGATTCTAGGATTTGTTTTCTTCTGGGGGATTGAGAGGCAAGATAAATGCCCGACACTATTTTATTTTTTCTTCTTTGTAAATAACGTGTTTACGGGCTTTTGGATCAAATTTCTTTATCTCAATCTTATCTGGGGTGCTACTTTTATTTTTATCGGTAGTGTAGAAATGACCAGTACCAGCAGAGGAAACTAATTTTATTTTTTCTCTCATATCTTTTCTCCTCTCCCTCTAATTTCTTGTAAAACTTCATCAATCCCTTTTTTATCTATTATTCTCAAACCTTTAGTGGAGATATTCAAAGTTATATAACGATTTTCTGATTCTACCCAAAACTTATGTTTATGTAGATTTGGCATAAACCTTCTGCGTGTTTTATTGATAGCCTTGGAAACATTGTTTCCAGACATTGGAATTTTACCGGTTACTTGACATTGTTTACTCATAAAAAACCCTCAGGGACGTGTTTTATACCAGAATCTAAACAGCATGGAAACCTATCTAGGATATAATTATTTATAAAATGAAACAATTAGCAAATAAACAAATTTTATTGTGCGTTACTGGCGGTATTGCAGCCTATAAAGCTGCCGAAATAATAAGGCTTTTTAAAACTTCTGGTGCTGAAATAAAAGTCCTCATGACCCAAGCAGCTCAAGAGTTTATTACGCCTCTTACAATGCAGGCTCTGTCAGGAAATTTGGTTCATACAGATTTATTAAGCACTGATGCAGAGGCAGCAATGGGACATATTGAGTTAGCTCGATGGAGCGATACGATCTTAATTGCTCCATGTTCTGCAAATTCGCTCGCTAAGTTAGCTGAAGGAAGAGGTGACGATCTTATGTCTACAGTTTGTTTAGCGGCCAGTTGTCCCATTTACATTG
>JGI24005J15628_10000769_pt1 | contig 17745 bp, 28 predicted proteins | sample LinPmetageLP40_FD_15628 | JGI IMG/M metagenome (IMG submission 15628)
CATTTTTGTGCAATTTTTGGTTTACTATTACTACCGTTAATGTAGTCAAACAGTTCTTTTTGTGATTGTTGTTTAATGAAATTGTGTTGAGTAACTTTACCCTTGCCTTTTACGAATGTAGTTTGACTTGGTTTAAATTTTACTGGCATGTGTGTCTCCTAATGTTATTTGTTAAGCCAATCTATATAATTAAAATAGTCTTTTCTTTCATGGCACCAGAACCTACCTTTATAGATAGGATGAGTAAGTACTTTGAATGCGTAGTCTACTAAACGTTCTCGAGTCTCGACATCAGTCTCTCTGCTCGGTTTGTTACTTGTCTGTACCATTTTGAATCTCTTCCTTCAGTTGCCGCTTTGGACCAATCGCTTTCGTCCAATGCTTTCTTGAAGTTTTTAAATCCGCTTAATCTTGTTCTGCCCATGTTGAACATCATGTTCACTAATACTTCTTTAACTTCTCCGGGCATATCATCAAAGTCTTCGTATAAAACAGAGCATTCGGAAATTGCAGTATCCAAGTCTTTCTCAAAACATTCATTTACTCTGTCTTCATCTACTGGTGTGCCTACTGGCTTACCGAATTCTGGGTCTGTGTCTAATACTAAATGACCAACACCAAAGGTTGGAAGACCAAGGTGATCATGGTATACTTCGTATACTACGCCTTCATCTACTTTCATCGTTTCAAATACTGCTTCTCTATCTAATTTGTTTCCGAATCCAAACATTGTATTAGTCCTCTTTAGTAACTAGTGTGTATATTCCGTATGCTAATCCTACCCAAGCGGCTAGTTTAACTATGCCACCAAATAAAATAATAGATCCACATACGCCGATTAGTGCAACTCCGTCAAGTGAAGTTCTTTCACCTATTCTGTCCATTGCCCAATCTTTTGCTATTGTTAAATAATTCATAATATTCTCCTATTACAACTATATTTAGTTGTTATTTCTTAATTTTTAGTGTATTTGTGAGTTCTATGTATTCTGTTCTATATATTCTTTTATAGAACCAACTGTAGTAAGTGTTTCTGCATCTTCGTCTGTTATCTCTATATCAAATTCGTTTTCAAATGCAATGATTAATTCTACAGTATGTAAACTGTCTGCACCTAAATCTCCTACTAGTGTTTTATCATCAGTTACTTCTGATATATCAATCTCTAAATGATCGGCTATTAGTCTTTCTATACTCATTTTTTATTTTCAGTTAGATCAACACCTGTATCATTTGTAAATCTACTTACTATCGTATCAAAGTTATTACCGGATAGTATTTGGTCAACAGTAGTAAAATTTTGCTCTTTAGCAAACTTTAAAAATGCTATCATCTTTTCATAGACTGGATTGGAATGTTTAGGAATATACATTCCTGACTTATCTGCTTCGTTATTCTTACTACCGACTAACATTCCTGTATATGGATGTTTTTGTTCTCTGCCTGTTGTTGGTTTACTGAGCTTAGGTTTAGGGTCAGAGGATCTGACTACCTTATTTGTGAACTCAACAATTTTCATTGCTCTTATTCAAACGAACCAGAGTAATAGATTGTAATTAAGGCCGAACCTGCACTTGCATCACCTGATGTTACAATAGAACTAATTACTGTATCTGCTGAATAAACATGATCCGCGTCCCAGACATGCTGTCCGCCTGTTGGTTCGAATCCTGCAAATAGTCTATCTGTATCTGCTGGGTCACCAATAACAATTTCTGTATTATTGTTAGCACCAGTCCAGTTACCTGCAGTTTTTTCAACTACTATCTTTTGTATAGTTGTATTTGCACTTACTGTACCTAATGATGTAGAACCAGAGTTATATGCTACGGTACTTTGCTTGTATGATAGTTTTTGACTTCCACTGGCATCCATTTGTGCTTTAGTAACAGCATGGCTACTTGCTGTTCCGTTTCCTATTGCAACACTTTCTAATGCACCGTCTTTGTCTTTAAGACTAATTACAGAACTACTTGAAGCATCTATTACTGCTCCTTGTTTTCCTAGTTCTATTGTAGTACTTGCACCTGCTATACCATAATTTTTAACTGAATCTACCATTTTAGTTTCCTATATTAAGAAATGTTACCTAAGTCAGCATTACTATTTTGTGCTGAATTAATTGAACCATAATCAGTTACACTTACACTATCACTTGCTAGTACTAGACTAACTGTGGCAGTACCGGCACTTGCAGAGCCGTTTGTAACTGCTACTGTCATAACACTTTCTGCAGAGTATTCGTATTGGTATTGTGAATGATATTGTCCTACTTTAGTAACGTCAAGATCACCTGCTCTAATAAATCTAGAACCGTTAGATGTATCTCCTACTTCTACGAAATCTCCTGTGCTTGAGCCTGATGCCCATGCAGTTGGAACGTCAACTGTTACTGAAAGTATTCTACTTCCTGCCGCTATAGTGGCAATATTACTTGTACCAGAATCATATTCAACATCTAATGTTACATGTTGTACTAAATCTGCCGCTGTTGCGTCTAACTGTGCTTTTGTTACTGCTTCTGTTGATGCAGTTGCATTTGCTATAGCAACTTTTTGTAATGCGTCACCTGACGTGTAGAATCCGATTGCAGAGCTATTACCAGTAATGTATGAACCTTGTTTACCAAGTTCTAAACTAGTGCTAACACCTGCTAAATTATATTTTTTAACTGTAGCCATTTATATCTCCGGATATTTAAATTTTGTAAATTTACACATGTATTTATCTTATCTTGACAATAAATATAATTTAGTATATAATGTATGCATGTCAAGTGATTATAGAGTAGTCAGAGATAACACAATAGATGTATCCTTTAGTGTACATGAGGTGTTCTACGATGTTAACGGTATTCCTACACATATGAATGAGGAATCTGTAAATTTATCAAGTAAAAACTTGACAATGTTGACACAAAAACTTATAATGTTAGTAAGTTCTTTAACTAAAGATATATTAGATAAGGAAACTTTTAATACAGATTTTTCTGATACACAGAAAGATGCTTTGGAGATATTTAAAAATGTTTGATCAATCCATACAACGAATTGGTTTTTGCTGTAAATACTTAGAAGCAGACCAAACTCTGCCTAAGAAAGTACTAGAAGAAGCTCAACGGCCTTTTAACACAAGGTCTACAACTATTACATGGCTTAATAGACAAGACAAAGATGTTGCAGAACAAAGGCTGTGGGACCTTATGGTACACAATATACAAAGTTACTACAAACTGATTGAATACACAGGTAGTCTTATACCTCAACGTAGAATGGTACGACTAGGCAGTGATTGTTTACCAGCATTTACTGAAGCAAATTGGTCTTACTTTTGGCAAAAGCCTGATGTACAAGCATATTGTGAGAAAGAGTTTATAAAGGTAGGTGATCTTGCAAGACAACTAGATGTTAAACTAAGTTTCCATCCTGGACAGTTTTGTGTACTAGCAAGTGATAACCCTGATGTTGTTGAGCGTTCTATTGAAGAGTTTGAATATCATGTAAACATGGCTAGGTGGATGGGTTACGGTAAACAGTTCCAAGACTTCAAGTGCAACGTACATATATCAGGTAGAAAAGGTTACCAAGGTATTATAGATGTATTACCTACACTAACACCTGAAGCAAGAAATATTATTACAATAGAAAACGATGAAATGTGTCATGGGCTAGACGCATCTTTAATGTTAGAAAAACATGTAGCCCTGGTGTTAGATATACACCATCACTGGATTAGAGATGAAGAATATATACAAGCAGATGACGACCGTGTTAAAAGGGTTATTGATAGTTGGCGTGGTGTCAGGCCTACTTTACATTATAGTTATAGTAGGGACGAATGGCTCGATCAATCAACTAGAATTGATGAAGGAAACAGGCATGTTGCCTGTCATTCCATACCTGAATTATTAGAATCAGGTGCTAAGAAGCAAAAACTTAGAGCACATTCTGATATGTACCCTAACACTAGAACTAACGACTGGGCATTATCCTTTTGGAAAAACTTTGATATACAATGTGAAGCCAAGGCAAAGAACTTAGCAAGTGAACAACTTTATGTACAGGCTATAGACACATGTCAGTCCACGTAAAAGAAGGATATAGAAAATCTTTACTGCCAGATATAAAGTTTAAAGGTAAGAAGATTTGTCTACTGACGAATTACAGGACAGGTAGTACATTCTTTATACGAGAAACATTTTTAACTAATAGAATTTTACCTACGGAAGAATGGGAGCATTTTAATACAGATAAATCTTTTAAAGAATCTTTACAAATATTAAAAGATAGAGAGGAATTTGTTTTTAAACTAATGCCAGATCAAATAGGATTAGATAAAGGAAAATTAAAAAAAGTATTTGCAGAATGTGATGAAATAATTTACTTGTATAGACGAGACTTTGAAGCCCAAGCAAGGGGTTGGATAGCATGGAATTTATCTGGTGATCATGAACATCATTGGGGAGAGTCTAAGACATACAATATTAAAGTAACACAAGATCTTGCTGACTGGTATGCTAGTGAGCTTATAGATAATTATAAATTTATGAAGTATGCATTTAAAACTCATCCAGGTGCTGTTTACTGCTTAGAAGACTTTCCTGTACAAATACCGTATACTAGAATATATAAATGGGAAAAGGATATAGTAATATCAGACTTTAATTCTCATAAAGAAGTGTTCAGATCTTGAACAACTATACAAAATAATCTATTAAATAGCACTATGAAGGTTTTAATTATTGGTGGCTGTGGCTATGTAGGCTCAGCAATTGGTAAGTATCTCACAGACAAACATGAGGTTACCAATGTAGATTTGGAATGGTTTGGGAATTTCTCCTACGATCATACAATCAATATGGATTACAATAACTTAACACCTAAGTTTTTAGAACAGTTTAATGTTGTAATACTTACAGCAGGTCATAGTAGTGTTAAGATGTGTGATACTGACTTACAAAGTAGTTTTAATAACAATGTAAGAAACTTTGTAAACCTTACTAACAAACTAACAACACAAAAATTTATATACGCCAGTAGTGCCAGTGTATATGGTAACACGTCTGAGACAGAGATAGCAGAGGACAATGTAAACTTTAGTCCTATAAACTATTACGACATGACTAAGTTACATATAGATCACATTATGCATTTAAGTCCGTTAGACTATTACGGTTTAAGGTTTGGTACAGTAAATGGATCAGCACCAAGTATTAGAACAGACGTAATGATTAATGCTATGGTAAACACAGCAAAACAAAAAGGTGAGATACATGTTTTTAATGCTGACACTCGCAGAAGTATATTAGGCATTAACGATTTGTGTAGAGCTGTTGATACAATTATAGATGATAACAAAAAATCTAATAGAGGTATATACAATACAGCAAGTTTTACTAATACAGCAGGTGAGATTGCACAGGCAGTTGGCAAACATGCTAACGTTCCTGTAATAGATAAAGATCCACCAAGTGTTATCTTTAATGAGAAGTTACAAAACAAAACATATGATTTTGGTATAAGTACATCTAAATTTGAGAACACATTTAATTTTGAATTTACAGATACATTAGATAGTATCACACAGGAGATGGTAGAGCAATATGCAAAATGCAATAGAGGCCACAGAGCAGAACTCGTACACTACACTTAATAAATGTGTAGCATGTGGCGGTTCTAATCTAGTACAATTTTTAGATCTGGCTAAGCAACCACTTGCAAACAATTATCACGACGGTAGTGGTTCCGGTAACAACTATCAACTTGGATTAAATCTTTGTAATGATTGTTATCATACTCAACTACCTGTAAGTGTAGATCCTAAAGCCATGTTTGATCATTACCTATATGTTACAGGCACAAGTCAAACACTCAGAGACTATTGTGATTGGTTTGCACAATTTGTTACAGACCGAGAACAAATTACAGATGGCAACATATTAGATATTGCCTGTAATGATGGAACACAATTAGATAGTTTTAGCAAGTTAGGATGGAAAACATTTGGTGTAGACCCTGCTAAAAATTTATTTAAAACAGCATTAGATAAAGGTCATCTTGTGAAGAACGATTACTGGCCTATACCACATTCTAAAATGGATGTAATTGTTGCACAGAATGTTTGTGCTCACACTCCAAACCCTTTAGAGTTTTTAGAGGGTGTAAAAAATACACTTAGTAACAATGGTACAGCATATATACAAACAAGTCAAAGCCAAATGTATCAACGTAATGAGTTTGATACTACATATCATGAACATATAAGTTTCTTTAGTGCAAACAGTATGAATACTCTAGCCAAACGAGCTGGATTAGTTTTATCAGATGTACATATTACTCCTATACACGGAGACAGTTATGTATTTGTATTAAAACATGAGGGTGCTAATATAGAAAACTCTGTTACAGAAACTATAAGAAAAGAAGGAAAAGAAGGTAGACATAATCCTATGTTTTATAAACAATTTGGATTAAATGCTAGAAAGATAGTAGAACAATTAAAAGACTTAGTAATTAGATGTCAAAAAGCAGGAACACCTGTAGTAGGTTATGGTGCGGCGGCTAAAGGCATGACAGTATTAAACTCAAATGATATACAACTAGACTGGATAGTAGATGACAATGAACTTAAACAAGGATTGCTTACACCAGGTACAAACATACCTATAAAGGATAGAAGCAGTCTAAGTATAGACGATCACATAGTTGTTATACCTCTTGCTTGGAACTTCTTTAATGAAATTAAAAACAATGTAGAGGAAATAAGGAAAGGAAAGTCCACACAATATGTACAATACTTTCCTAATGTAATGTTTGTCTTATGAAAAATTATCTAATTAGAAGTTTATATAAAATAAAGTCACCCATGTGGTTTGATGATCGCAGTAGCGAAGGAGATTTATACGATTGGTATATGAAAATGCACGATATTAGTTTGCGTTCATTCGAAAAACATCTACAAGGTGACTGGGAATTTATATTCTTTAATAAAGAAGTAGAAAATATACAGGAAGTATTTAAAGATCATTTTTTTGAGATATATGATATATGGAAACAAGGCAACTGTAATATATTGTATTGTGGACCAGATAACATAATGATGAAACCCACAGAGTTCTTCGGTAAGTATGATGACTTTAGAATGTTTAATTACACAGACCCTAAAAGTAGTGTAGAGCCTAACCACTACAATGTACAACACAAACATTTCTTTAATGCTGATGTTAGATACTATCCAAGTACAATGAGTCAGGACATTTGGGATATGGGTTTAGAGATGGCAGAGAATTGGGATTTTGATAGTTGGAATACAGAACAATTTATACTTAATAAAATGTTATGGGACCAGGAAGAAAGAACTATAGAAAATACATTAGACCCTACAGTTGCATACCAAGGACACCAATTATTTTTAGATGAGTGGGAACAAAGAAAGTTATACTCAAACGAATGGAATGGGTGTGATCTTAAAGATGCACAAATTGTTCACCTACATGGTAGTAGGAATGCACCTCGGAAGTTCGCTCTAATGCAAAAATTAGAACAACTAACTTAACTATGTAATGCTGGGTGGCCACCTTGCATATCAAACATTGTTGGAACAGTCATTTGCAGTTTCTCCTGCTATTCTAGGCTTTACTACGAGGGAGCCGTATTTTTTATTACTGTTAGACTGAAATCTATTCTGCCCAACACATATATTTAACAAAACTTATTGATTTCCTGGAATTAGGTAGTAAAATGATCAAAAAAGAACCCGGTCCCCCGGGTTCTTTCCGTTTTGTGTTATGTTTACTTCTTATTAAACACGTGGTATAAAATCCAAACACCTACTAATCCAAGTAAGCCTTCGTTACTCAATCCATTCAAGATAGCCATGATGTTTGTCACAACCTGAAAATCTCCTAGGAAAGGTACTGCTCCACCAAATAATACTTCAAGTACTACTCCGAGTGCAATTACTGATATACCGACTTCTGTTAATTGTTTGGCCCATCCGCCAACACTTTTAAGAATATCCATATCAACCTCCTTTGTGAATCCAACTAAATTGTCGATTCACACATTATTTACGAGCCGAAAGTCGTAAGATAAGTGTTTACTTAATGTTAAATATAGTTTTAATAGACACTAAACCGGTACTAAACAAATATGTTAATAGCAAAACCAATAGCAAAAAACGATGTAGTAACTGTAAAGATACTTACAGGTGAAGAAATTATAGCAAGATACGAAGGTGAGGACGATAACACAATTGATGTCTCCAAAGCAAGTATTGTTGCACCCAATCCAGAAGGCGGCTTAGGTCTTGTCCCTTGGATGATGAGTTCTATACCAAATAAGATAAGTATAAACAAGTCTTCAGTAGTTGCAATGAGCCCTACAGTTGAACAGATTGCAGACAAATTTACAGAAGCAACATCAGACATACAAATAGTTAAATAGACACTTGACATAAACACTAATTTTTGCTATAATATATACTTAAATATAAAAAGCATGGACGGTGACATGAAAAGATATTTTATAATTACAGGTTTATTATCTGTACTACTAATTTCATTATTTGGGGTAACTCATTTCGTATTAGAAGACACAGAAAAAGAACTAATAGGACCTCCTGCAGAATCCTATGAAGAATCAATTGATATTAATCAAGTACATTGCCTAGCAACAAACATCTATCACGAAGCACGTGGAGAAAGTTATGCTGGTAAAGTAGCAGTAGCAAATGTTACAATGAATCGTGTAGGTTCCCCAAAATTTCCTAACACAATCTGCGATGTTGTGTATCAAGCATACACAAAAGAAAACTGGAAAGGGGATACTGTTCCAAAACGTAACAAATGCCAATTTAGTTGGTACTGTGATGGTAAGTCAGATGACATAGTATTAGTAAATAGCAAAGGTGAAGTTATTAAAGAACGCATGTTAGCATGGGAAATGTCTCAATTAGTAGCCAACCAATCTGTTAGAGGAAATCTAATAGATATTACAGATGGCAGTACACATTATTTTAATAGTGAACTTGCTAGTCCTTATTGGGCATCTGCCTACAAACAAGTAGTACAAATTGACAGTCACTCTTTCTTAAAGGAAGACTAATTAACCTATAAATAGTCATATGATTTTAGTCAATGATGTTTCAAAACAAATATTCTATAGTCGTGGTAAAAATGCAACTACGTCTATATCAGATCCTTTACAAGCAAAAGATCCGGATTGGTACATACCGGACGATTCTGAAAAACCTTTTCCTTATGGACGTTGGAAAGATTATACATGTTATGTTATTTTTAGGGAACCTCGACAAAGATATATAAGTGGCCTACTAGAAGACATTAGTATGCTAATGATGGATGGTCATGAAACATTAAGTTACTATCAAAAAATAATAGATGACAAGGAACAAGCAGTATTAAGTTCCAAGACTTTATCTAATGGCAGAACTGCTGTACTTATGGTAGATAAAACAGAAGAGTACTTTATACATATCTTACAACAGGTGTTAAAATACAATAATTATGATTATGGATTTGGTGACAGTTACCATATGTGTAACTGGTTATGGCACGGCTTTGCAATGCAAAGTATTTGCGATAAAACAATTTGGATAGATCTTCCAAACCTTAACTCTTATATGTTAAAGCATTTTGATTTAGAGTTACAATACCTCAATACAAAAATACCAAGAGACAAACATTTATTGAACAACGCAATAAATAAAAGTCGTTTTAGAGACCCAATACATAACTATTTAATTAATGAAACAAATCTATACGATATCATTATGAAATACCGTAATGAAGATTATACATTAAAAGATCTGAAAGAAAATCCTATTGATGCAGAGAAGATATCTAATGCTGTTTTTAATGAATACAATAATATTCAAAATATAAAACAAAAAGAAGAAATAGTAAGGCAATTTATTTGGTTAATATTTCAAAAACATTGGGGGCAAAACTAACCCTAAATAAGATAAATATATACTGTTATAATTACACACAATTAGGAGTAACAGTATGTATGAATATAGATGTAATGTCGTGAAAGTAGTAGACGGCGACACAGTAGATGTGGATATCGATTTAGGTTTCGGTGTTTGGTTAAAAGATGAAAGAGTTCGTATTATGGGTATTGATACACCTGAAAGTAGAACATCAGACAAAGTTGAAAAGTTATTTGGCCTAGCGGCAAAAGAAAAACTTAAAAGTATGTTAGGTGAGTCACCAACTTTAAAGACTCAAGTCAACAAAGACGGCGAAGATATGAAAGGTAAGTTTGGTAGAATACTAGGCGACTTTGATGTTTATGATGCAGATAAAGATGCATGGCGTCCAGCAACTGATGTACTTATTGAAACAGGAAATGCAGTAGCATATTTCGGTGGAAGTAAAGAAGAAGTACAAGCCAAGCATATGGTAAACAGAGATAAACTGATACGAGAAGGTTTTGTTTCCCAAGAAGATGTTGATAAAGCACAGGCTTTAATGGAATAACCGGAAACTGGTATAAAAACTATTGACATTGCCTAAATACCGTGTATAATGTAGTTTATACATAGAGGTAATGTAATGGCGAAGAGATTTTATTCAGGTAAAACATATACACATAACACAGGACATTCCTGTGCATTTAGACAATGGAAAGCGGATAGTCACTGTAACTTAATACACGGCTATGCTTTACAATTTGAATTTACTTTTGGTTGCGATGAATTAGATGATCGCAACTGGGCAGTAGACTTTGGTGGATTAAAGCCACTAAAGGAATGGTTGAAATATATGTTTGACCATACTTACTTATTAGGAAGTGATGATCCTGAGTTTGAAACATTTCAAATGTTAGCAGACAAAGGATTAATTGACTTGCGAGTAGTAGGTGCAGTAGGTTGCGAAAGATTTGCTGAACAGGCCTTTGATGAAGCAGAACGGATTGTTAATGATATCAGCAACGGAAGATGTTGGGTTCAAAAGGTCACTGTAAGAGAACATGAGGCCAATAGTGCAACATGCGAACTAGCAGACACACAGAAGATACGATTTGTAGACCCTGTGAAATAACGAAGAGCGAAAAACGAAGAACAAAAAGTTTAGAATGAGGGCAAGAGTGATATCTACTTGCCCTTCACTATCTTAATTCCCCCAACCATAAAGCGATAAATAGTGGTATAATGCTATTTGGAATACTAACATTAATTACAGCACTTGCACTTGCAGGTGTGGCCGCATGGTTCAGCATTGCTGGACTAATGATATTCTTTGGCGGAATGCCTATGAGTGTAGCAATCATGGCTGGTACATTAGAAGTAGGTAAACTTGTAACTGTAAGTTGGTTGTATAGGTACTGGGAAGAGACTGGCATATTAGTTAAGTCTTATCTAACTACAGCAGTAATAGTTCTTATGCTTATAACATCAGCAGGTATATATGGTTACTTGTCTAAGGCGGCCTCTGACGTGTCTAGTGATGGTGCAGTAGCAGTTGCAGAAGTAGAACGTGTAGATGGTTTAATTCTCAGAGAACAAAACAAGATTGCTAATATAGAAGATAGAATACTAAGTATAGGTGGTAGTGTAGATGTCAGTGAAAGTATTGCTCAACAAGAAACAATTAGTGATGGTGCTTGGGAACGGGTACAAGGCGATATAGATTATGCACAAGAACAAATAGGCAGGCTCAGAGACCAACTAGCAACACTAGATGCCGCAGTAAACGAATTAAGAAACAAAGGTGTTGAAGTAATTACTACTGAAGAAGGTGGTATATTCCAAGGCGACACAAAGCAAACAATAGACTATGTAGCACAGGCAAACAACTTATACACTCAGCAAGAAAGTCAACGTGCTGATATTAAAGAAGATATAGATAAGCAACAAGCAAATATAGATAATTACAGATTGCAGGCACAAGACACAATCAATGGAGCCAATGCAGAAATTAACAGATTAAGAAATACTAGTTCAGATCAGCAAGACCTTAACATAGATAAGATAAATGGTTTTAATACAGATATCGATACAATTTACGATACTATAGCAGTACTTAAAGACACAAAGTTTGAAGCAGAAAGTAAAGTAAGAGAATTAGATAGAGAAATAGGTCCTATTAAATATGTTGCTGAATTATTATATGGTAGTTCAGAACAATCCATAATGGATAAGTCAGTTAGAATATTCATACTGTTATTTGTATTTGTATTTGACCCTTTAGCAATCATGTTATTGATTGCGGCTAACCAAACATTAATAAGGTACGGTATTAATTTAGAGAATACTGGACCTAAGTCACCTACAGATGACGACCCTGAAGAGTGGTTTGACTCTCCCCTAGAGGAAGATTCAAGATACATATACGGCGACAACATGCCTGATATAGGACCTGTAGATTCTACTCCCTATAGCCACAATAGAGAGCTAATAAAAGATACCCCTAATGCGGCTGAAGATGCCGCAAAGGCAATGGCTGAAAGTGCCAGTCAAAAAAAAAGAACAGAGGAAATACAAAAGGCCTTATCGTCATTGGAAAAGAAATACAAAAAGACGCTAAAAGCTCTTGACGATAAGCCTAAAGAAGTTATAATAGATAGAGAAGTAGAAAAGATAGTAGAGAAGATAATAGAAGTTGAAGTCCCGGTTGAGGTTATTAAAGAAATAATAGTTACAAAGGAGATTGAAGTTGAAAAAATCGTTGAGGTTCCAGTCGAAGTTGAGGTCGAGAAGGAGGTTGTGGTCACTGTCGAAAAGGAAGTCCCAGGACCCACCAGAATTGTGGAAGTTCCCGGACCAGAAAGAATCGTCGAAGTCCCCTCCAAACAAAGAGTAGTTAAGGTAGAAAGTTCTGAAACTGTTAATAGATTAACAACAGAAGTCAATGCACTTAGGGAAGAGAATACTAATCTTAAAATGACACCACCTACAATAGTTGAAAAGATAGTAGAAGTAGAGAAAGAAGTTCCAGTTGAAGTAGAGAAAGCATCAACAGGAGATTTAAAAGAAGCCGCTAGACTAATGGCTAACAGTGAATTAAACAAAGAAGACTTAACAGAAAAACAAATACTAGAAATGTTACAAAAGAGTTCAGAAGAAGAAGTTAGAAAGAAAATTGGTTTTTGGGCAACGCCTTTACCGAAGGAAGACAAAGACCCAAACATAAATAGAACATATACAACTAAGAATAAATGACAGAAGACAAAAAGACTTTAAATTGTAACTTTTGTGGAAAGCATAGAGAAGAAGTTGAAAAACTTATTGCTGGACCTAATGTTTATATATGTGATGAATGCATAAAAATAAGTTATGATATCGTAAAAGACGATACCAGTATAGATATAACTGATCTTGACTTTCAATCAATTCCAAATCCTATAGAAATTAAAAAGTATTTAGATGAGTATGTAATGGCTCAATCTTCTGCTAAAGAAATTCTATCGGTCAACGCATATAATCACTATAAAAGAGTTACAAACCAAATAAAAGATATTGANATAGAGAAAACAAATATTTTATTAATGGGTTCTACAGGTACAGGTAAAACGCTACTTGCTAAAACACTTGCTAATAAGTTACAGGTTCCTTTTGCAATAGCAGATGCCACTACATTAACAGAAGCAGGGTATGTAGGAGAGGATGTAGAAAGTGTATTAGAACGTTTAATGAGTCTTGCTAATTATGATATAGAAGTTGCACAAAGAGGTATTGTATTTATAGACGAAGTAGATAAAAAAGCTCGTAAGTCAGAGAGCAATACAAATACTAGAGATGTTAGTGGTGAGGGTGTACAACAAGCATTATTAAGATTAATTGAAGGTACGAAAACAAAAGTTAAAGTAGGTTCAGCCAAAAAATATTCAGAAGAGTATGTAGAGTTTGATACTTCAAACGTATTGTTTATACTAAGTGGTGCATTTGTTGGTATAGAAACTATTATAGAAAAACGAATTAAAAAGAATAGTAATATAGGCTTTGGTAGTAAAATTATAAACATAGAAGAAAGGGAAGAGTTAGTACAACAAGTTACAGCAAGTGATGTAATACAATATGGATTGATACCAGAGCTAGTAGGCAGGCTTCCAGTTATAGCAACACTAGAAAAACTAAACGAAGCATGTTTAAAGAATATACTTACTGGTATTAAAAATAACATAATATCTCAAACAGAAGCATTACTAAAAATAGATGAACTTGATGTAGTCTTTACAGAAGGTTACTTATCAGATGTAGCCAAACTTGCAGACCGGAGCAAAATAGGTGCTAGGTCTTTAAAAGCATTAGTTGAAAATAGTGTTACCTCTATTATGTTTAGAGCAAGTGAGCTCAGTAATAACGGTGTAGAGGGTATACGTTACGATAAATATCCTACAGCAGAGGACAACCCTGCATTAATATATAATGATGGACGTGAGGAAATAGATGAAAACTTTAAACTTTATAGAGGAATAGATGGCATTTAACAAAAATAAATTTACAAAAAGAGATGGCAAGAAGCCTTTTACTAAGAAAAAAGAAGAGTTCTTAGATCATTTTAAAGGTAGACACATTGAAGTTAGATACGACGATGTTAACGGAGCCGTTAGACGCCTCAAAAAAGTTTTAGAAAAAATGGATTTCCAAAAAGAACTATCCAAAAGAGAACATTACGAAAAGCCTTCAGTTAAACGTAAACGTATGAAGGACCAAGCAGTAAAACGTTCAAAGAAAGAACAAGATAATATGATATCTAAAGGAGAGTACATGCCTACTCCTGTATCCGGACAAAAATACTTAAAAGGCAAAAGAGAGAAACGCAAGGCGTGGGTAGCCAAAGAACGAATTCGCAGGTTGCGTAACAGTGGTTACTAAGGAAACTAGATCTGTTGTAGTAGTAAGTGGAGGATTTGATCCTTTACATTCCGGGCATTTAAAATTATTTAGAGACGCAAGACAATTAGGTGATAAACTTTGTGTTATTGTAAATTCCGATGAGTGGTTAACTAAAAAGAAAGGAAGACCTTTCATGCCATTTGAAGAAAGAGCAGATATTATAGCACAATTACAGGATGTTGACAATGTGTTTGGCGGTGGAGATAAAGACGGTTCTGTATGCGGAACCTTAGAAAATATAAAGAAAGCATACGAAGGATATAATATGATCTTTTGCAACGGAGGTGATAGAACAAAAGACAATATTCCAGAGATGGCTGTAGAAGGTTACACATTTGAATTTGGTGTAGGCGGAAACAACAAGTCCAACAGTAGTAGTTGGATATTAAAAGAATGGAAGTATCCTACAGAAAGAAGAGTCTGGGGCGAGTTTAGTGATTTGTTCCAGGACTCAGCGGTTAAAGTAAAGGAGTTAATAATAGAGCCAGGTAAAGGCATTAGTTATCAGCGACACTTTAAAAGAGATGAGATATGGTTTGTAAGTAAAGGACAATGCCACATAAAGTTTGGTAAAGATACAGATAAACCACAAGAGTTTGTAGAAAATATATTAGAAACAGACGAATCCTTTACTGTTAGAGCAGGCGAATGGCATCAAATAGTAAATAGAGATGAGAATCCTTGTCATATTATTGAGATACAATATGGTGGCGAAACAACTGAAGACGATATAGAACGCCTTGAGTACTACGACGGAGAATAAATGGAAATGCGAGAACTTAATGAACAACGTGTTTGTGAACTTTTAAATGATATTATAGAACTAGAAATGGCTGGAGTTGTAAGATATGCTCACAGTTCATTAATGGTTACAGGTCCTAATAGAATACCAATCGTAGCATTCCTACAAGAACAAGCAACTGAAAGTTTAGATCATGCCTTACAGGCTGGCGAATACATTACAGGCTTTGGTGGGCATCCTACACAAAAGATTGCACACATAGAAGAATCTCATAACCATAGTGTATTACAAATACTTAGAGAAAGTCAAGAGCATGAAGAGAAAGCAGTAGACAAATACAAGGAACTACTTGTGGAAGTTGCTGATGCAAGTATTATGCTAGAAGAGTATACACGTGGACAAATAGGTATGGAAGAACAACATGCCTTAGAAATACGAAAAATGCTACAAGATTATAGTTAATACTATTGACATTATAGTAAAACCTGTTATAATAAAGCAATAACGAGGTAATTATGTACGACATATCAGAAAAAGGTGAGAAGCAATTCAATAGAGTTATTTGGCTCTTAAGAGGTCTTTATATCCTTATCCCTATATCTATATTCTTAGTATAGTTGACAAAATAAACTGAACCTGTTATAATAGATGTATGACAATGCATTTGGATAACAGGTTTTCTACGATTAATACTAAAAAGTATAAGACTAAACTGACTAAAGGTAAACTTAAAGAGCTAGAACTTAGATGGAGACAGCACAATAAGTGGGCAAAGCAAAACAATATGCATGACATGAGGTATTCTACTTTACAGGAGTATATAGATTATTCCTTTGGTAAAGTAGGTAAGAGACCTGACCCCAGAGACTATAGGCATTTTACAAAGTTACAGCCTGATACTAATTGGAGAGTCAAACATGATGCAGAACATAGAGAAAAGTATCCTAGTCTTATGGAACAGCAGATGAAAGACGGAACATTTAATAGTAAGAGCATGAGTCAGGGTACTAAGAAGGAGCCTATGATGTACACAGGTGACCTTATACAGGGTATTGCTACAATGCACAAGTCTAATGCAGTACCAGTAATGAAAGGTACAGATCAAGCAAAAGATATAGCAAGAATGAGAAGAGGATAATGGAATTAGCAAAGTTACAAGACGGACAATTAGTGTACGGACTATATGAAGAAGTAGAAGCATACGCAGATAAAGAAGATACATGTGTTGATAGATACTTTGATCATGTTAATCCTTCTACAGTTTATAAGAATTTTAAGTATGTTGGTGAGAGCATGAGTAATCCGTATAAGGTAAGTGTACCTTTTGATTACAGTAAGGGCAAACCACCAGCAACATTTAACAATGCAGGAGTTAATCAGGACAAGTGGTAAACGATAAGCAATGGCAAGATAACTCAGACGGTTGGGTTACTGCTATGAATAAGTCTAAGGCAAAGAAGAGAGCAAAGAAAATGCATCAACGTAATGCCGAGACAGGCGTTTGTGATCACGGAGACTTAGAGTGGTGTGATGTTTGTGCATTTGATGTTGATGGCACTAGAGTAGCAGAAAAAGGAGTAGATTATTAATGGTAAATAAACAAGAATTTCATCCAGATGAGATAGCAAATAGTAATAGAATACAAAAAAGTGCAACACCTAAACACGACCTAAGTTGGTATATTAAATGGACAGCAAGTTGTTTTATACTTGCAAGTATGAGTATAAGAGGTATTCCAGAACCAGAGTATTTACAGTTTTACGATACACTATTAAGTTTAATAGGTGTTACAGGTTGGATGATAGTAGGACTCTTATGGAAAGATAGAGCATTGATACTTTTAAATGGAGTAGGTATTGTATTGTTTTTAAGAACATTAGTAACAGAATATTTAATGGTGATGTAATGGAAAAGTCATTTAAAGATAAGGTAGCAAACTTAGATACTACTAGTAAAGCAGGACAACTTGCACGTGAGTTAAATGCTGAGCGTACTAGACTTAAAGAAGAACTAGCAGAAGCTCAAGAGCAAGTAGATATATTCTCACCAAGCACACCAACAGGTGGTTTAGATAGTATAATCAAATGGCTTGCTACAACACTTGCTGTTATAGGAGTATTTTTAATTAGTGCTGATCTTAC
>JGI24005J15628_10000770_pt1 | contig 17726 bp, 22 predicted proteins | sample LinPmetageLP40_FD_15628 | JGI IMG/M metagenome (IMG submission 15628)
TTAATTATGATTACTAATTATAAAATACCCGCGCGCCTATTAAGCGCGGGTATATCAAACGCGAAGACAAAGAAAAACGAATTAAAAACGTTTATACTTTATTTGGCACCCTATACACAAAACTATAAAGGGGTTAACATATGCCCAAAGGCTTCAAAAGGATGCGCGGCAGCTTGTCTATTTACAGCGGGTCGGGGTGCGTTTAATAACGTACAAAACGCCCGTATAAATAAAACTAATTTCTACATAGAAAATAAAAGTCTATTCATAAAAAAGTTAGCGGGCGAAATAATCAAAGAAACTGCAAAGGCTAAAAAGAAAGGCGAAAAAATTGCCTTTCGTTTAAATGGTACATCTGATATTGATTTTATTTATTTGCTTGAAAAGTACGCGGGTTTAAATATTAAAGACCTAAGCCCGCACGCGGTCTTTTATGATTATACTAAGATCATTGGCAAATTAAAAAAGTATCTTAAACATCCTAATTATTACTTAACCTTTTCACGGGCGGAAGATAACGAAATAGAAACAATGCAAGCCCTACAAATGGGCGCGAATGTTTCCGCGGTCTTTTCCCTGGATCTACCAGGAACCTGGAGCGGGTTCAAGGTTGTGGACGGTGACGTGAGCGATTTAGTAATGCTGACCGCCAAAAACAGCATCTTAGGTTTACGGGCAAAAGGTAAGGCCCGCAAAGATGACAGCGGATTTACAATTAATAGCAATAAACTAAACACAAAACAAAATGAGCAAATCAAAGCAACAGTTTGAACACTACAGAAAACAAAGCAAAGAAATAAAAAAGCTTTATCCAATTAGAAAAGCTTTATCTATAATTGAATATGATATAACCGACCCCGCGGAATATTACATAACAGATAACAAAACATTCTATAAAAGAATTAAACAAACCGAATTTATAAACCTAACAAAATGAAGATACAAGAAACAATACACGAAGAAGTAAACATTTGCGGGCTTATGCTCCCACAAAAAGAAGTTAATAACATATATGTTGACTTTGAAACAAATGACAAACTATATAGATTTGATTTAAAGCCTACCGACTTTTTAGAATGGTTTGACAATGAAAGTATTAAACAAATAAAAGACTATATAAATAAAAAGTATTGCACTTAATATAATAATCGAATAAATTTATAAGAGCCTGATTTTTAATCGGGCTTTTTTTTTGGGTATACTCGCGCCTTAAAACGAATCAACCAAACCGAAAACCTTATTAAACATAAGCCCAGGAGCCCCTCAGAGGGCTCCTAAGGGCCTTAAACATAGGAGCTGGACCTTACCCCCGCCCGGATATTTGCGGCCCGCTAAGGAAAGGAACGTAAAACGGGCCAAATCCGTTATAGTATATTGACTTTTATAAAATCAACGTAAAACGGGCCCGAATGGATATAGTATATCCGGTTTAATAAAATCAAGCGGTTTAGAAAACTGTGTCAAGAGAAGTAAACCTTAANATAAAAACATAGTTANCCCAAAGCCTCTATATTAATTCTCAGTATAAATATTGAATTGTCATTGTTGTTCGTTTAATCTCTCACAATTCCAATTATATATTAATATAACCATTTTTTTCACCTTTTGTTTTATTTTTACTTATGGTACAATTAACCTGCATATTGGTTATATTAGTATGAAGCAATTTAAGATAGACATCCCCAAGTCGCTACGAGGGATTCCTCTAAAGGAATACCAAAGGTTTTTTAAAGTATCAGAAGATAATAAAGAAGCCAAAGATCCAGAATTCTTAAACCTTAAGATGTTAGAGATCTTTTGCGGCTTAAGCTTAAAGGAGGCTTATAATATGAAATTGACTGATTTTAGCTTTATAATTAATCACCTTAATGAGTTATTTAAGCAAGAGACACCTATGATTAATAAGTTCTCCTTAAAGGACCCAAAAGGGGATGAGGTAGAGTTTGGTTTTATACCTAGGCTTGATGATATATCCCTAGGAGAGTTTGTTGACTTAGACACCTATGTTTCAGACTGGAGTGATATGCACAAAGCTATGGCAGTATTATATAGGCCAATAACCTTTGATAAGAGGGGTATGTATCTTATAGAGGATTATGAAAGCTCAGATAAATACTCAGAGGTAATGAAAGATATGCCTATTGATATAGCAATCGGAGCTGTTGTTTTTTTTTATCGTTTAGGGAAAGAACTGTCAATTTATTTAACGGGTTATTTGAAGGAGCAGATGAAGAAGGAGGACTCGGAGCTGAGGCAAGCTTTGGACGAAAATGGGGTTGGTATCAATCAATTTATGCAATCGCTAAAGGAGACCTCCTCAAATTTGAAGAAGTTGCACAACTCAAGGTTACACAAGCCTTAACCTGGTTAGAGTTTGAGAAAGAGAAGAATCAATTAGAGGCTGCTGCTATTAAAAACATAAAATGAAAGAAATATACGATTTATTAGATAAGATTAAAGATAGGCTTAGAGCTAACAATATAACTAATACTGTCACCTTTGGTGATATAATGGAAGTAGATTTAACTAAGACTACTATATTCCCTTTGTCTCATATTATGTTGGGTAATGTTAACTTTAGTGAGAACATAATGACTGCTGAAATTAGTGTTTTATCTATGGATATTATAGACAAGAACAAAACCCAAAGTACGTTTGATTCTTTTTATGGTAATGACAATTTACAAGATGTATTTAATACTCAATTAGCCGTAATAAACGACTTACAAAGCCATCTAAGGAGGTCTGATCTATTCGATACAGCTAACTTTAGAGTGGCTGGAGATCCGCTTGCAGAACCGTTCCAAGATCGTTTTGAGAATGAATTAGCTGGATGGACCGCAACCTTTGCTATAGAACTAAGTAATAATAACTTTAATATTTGTGAATAGGAATAACCTCAGAGTAGTAATGGAAAAATATGGCCCAAAGATAAAAGAGGCCATAAAACAATATATGGAGGAACAAGATAAAAATGTTACTGGTCAAACAGCAGCAAGTATATATTCTAACGTATTTGAAACGGTAGACTCTATAGGAATCGCAATAGCAGGTAATACCTCTTTTGCTGTTATGCACACCGGAAGAAAACCTAATTCAAAAGCCCCTCGTTACCAAACAATTAAAAAATGGATGGATAATAAAGGAAGTTTTAAGGGATCCAAGACGTTAAAGTCAGCATATGCCATTGCTAGGTCCATAGGTAGAAGGGGAATTAAAGGAAAAAACATATCATATGAAGCTTCACTTAGAATAATGAATGCATTACTTAGAGATTCATCAGCAGCATATATTAAAGATATAGAATCACACTTTAAAAAGTCAACAAGCAAGAATGTCAACTAAGATAAACGTAAGAAGTCCCTTCTATAAAAAATACTCAGCTACTAATTTAAGGTATGTTGATCTTACTGTATACGTTTATTCTGGAACAAAAACAACAGACAAGGGGACAGCTAAATACAAATTAAGAAAATATCCGACTGGAACTAATAATTATGTGATATTTCAGCTTTCCGAAATAATAAGAGACTACATAAAACCAGAATCTACAACGCCATTAAACGATAATATAAATTATGTTAAGTGGGTGCAGGTAGAAGATGAAACCGTACCAAATTTTGTTCCTGACTCTTCAGATATAACAGGATTTGCAGTAGCTCAAAATGGAACGATAACATTTCCTACTTCAGCTTCTGGGAATCAAGTTATTAATTCAATTAATTTTGTAGATGTAGACAATCCCTCTACAGGAACGTCTCTACCTAGTTATAACGCTAATGACGGAACAGACCCTATACCAAGGACCGCAAGAGTAAATATAAAGATCCCTAGTGGGTTTTTTGGTTCCTTAGACCAAAACGCATTAGTAATTGTAACCACTGATCAACCACCATCATAATATGCCAGAAGTCAAAGCAAACGTACGAAGCCCTTTTTTCTTAAAGTATACTCAATCGGGTATGACTAATACTAAGATAGAAATATATGTTTACTCTGGGACCAAGACAACTGATAAGGGGTCTATTTTGGCTACGCTAAATAAAGCTCCACTTCCTGGAGATAACTATGTGATCTTTGAAATATCAGATATAGTGAGAGAATACCTAACAAAAACAATAGCAACACCATTAAACAATAATAAAAGTTATATAAAATGGATTCAGGTAGAATCCACAATATCTACATAAATTATGGCAACAGCATATTATTTAGCCTTTGATGGCTACGGATATTTTAGTGAAGGGGCACAGCCTGAGCTTAGTAGAAATGCTCTTATATCTTCTGACTATGTATATACTCCAGACGGCACATCTATAGAGATTCCCTTCTTTACAGAGGACGATATAGAAATAACATATACAGTTAATGGATCGGCTACAACAGTGGACTTAGCTTCAGATTTTGACAATACGGCTGCAAGTGCCGTTAAGTACGTCACATTTGCTCCTAATACTAATAATTCACCATATGTTATAAGTGTATATAATAATGGCCAAACTAGCTTGTTAAAGAGTATAAACCTAGTTCCTGTATGTGAACCTAAGTATACTCCTTTAAAATGTCAATTTATAAATAAATATGGGGTAATACAAGCAGCTTACTTCTTTCTAAGATCAGCGGAGCTTTTGCAGATAGAAGATAGTGTCTTTAGAAAAAACATAATAAGTTCGTCAGCCACATATGATGTTAGTGAAGGTCAAACACAAAGGTTTGATGTAAGGTCTCAAACAACGCTGTCAGTAAATACCGGGTATGTAGATGAAGATTTTAATAAAACTATAGAGGAAATGTTTTTATCTGAAGACTGTTGGATAACGTACGAAGGTAGTACATTATCTGTGGTCCCCAAAACAAAGCAACTCGAATATAAAACACACTTAAACAACAAATTAATAAACTATACAATACAATTTGATTTCGCATCTGAAACTATAAATGCCGTAAGATAATGATATCAGCTCAATTATATATTTATGACCCAGTAAAACCAGATAGCACATCTGCTGATAGCTATAAGGAGGTTGAATTCTTTGATTTTGAGTCAATAGAGCTGGTTCAAGTTAAGCAAGATATAAGGGACATAAATAAAGTATTTGCAGATTTTTCTAGGACATTCACTGTTCCTGCTAGTAAAAATAATAATCAAATATTTAAACACTTCTATAATCCAAATATATATAGAGATCAAGATCCTGAAGGACTAAACCAACAAGGGGCTGGAACCCCTTTTGACATAAGGAAAAGAATAGATGCTGAATTACATATAAACTATAGTCTATTTAAAAAGGGAAGAGTTCAATTGCAATCAACACAAATGAGAGGAAATAAGCCCTACTCATATACTTTAATCTTTTTTGGTAGTACAATAAAATTAACAGAAACTCTAGGAGATAAAACATTAGATACTCTATCAGCTTTACAAGCTGTAAAGATACCTTATACGGCTGCTAATATTGCTAGTCTTATGCAAAACGCCACAGATGTTTCTATTGCCTCTAGCAATGATTGTGAAGATGGAATAGTAGTTCCCTTAATAACATCGACAAGTAGATTAGTATACAATTCCGTAGATAATACTTTAGATAATAACTTATTTCCACACGGAAATCAAAAGGGAATAGATTTTAGAGATTTAAAGCCAGCATTAAGGGTTCACGCTATAATTTTAGCAATTCAAAAACAATATCCTAATATATCATTTAGTCAAGATTTCTTTACTCTTGCAAAAACCACTAGAGCTGGAACTGCATATTACAACAACCCTACATATGCCGAATTATTTATTTGGCTTAATAGACATAAAGGTCAAATACCTTTAGATATTACAGAAAAGCAAATATTAAGNTTTACNNGTCCTGTAGGTAGTGATGAAAGATATATGAAATTAGATGCACCTTTTCATCAAGGAAATGGAATACAGGTTATAGAAGATACTAGTAAAACCGAATTTTTTATAGGAGTAGACATAACAGCTCCATCTTCAACTAGTATGTATAATTTTGTTATTAAAAGAGATGGACAAGAATTTCAGAGATTTGATGGATTATTTGGAAATAAAAGTCCCGTAAGAGTTGAATCAAAAGCTGTTATAACATCATTAAGTCCGTTAACTTTCGATAGTATTGCTAGTTCAGAAATATTAGGTGCAAACGCTCCAGAGGCTCCTTCTGGAAATTACACTTTTTATATTGAGTCAGCCTCCGCAGGTCAATTTGATTTTAGGTTTACTATAAAAAAGAGAAAACCTGCTGATGTAGAATTTTTTGGTGCGATTAAAACAACTAGAGCTATAGCATATAATGGAACAATAACAGTTGACACAGACCTACAATTAAACCCATCGGGTCTTTTGCCTAACAATATGAAAATAATAGACTTTCTAGGTGGTCTGTTTAAAATGTTTAACTTAACAGTTATAGAGGGAACTGGAGGTCAATTAAAAATAGACACTCTAGATAATTTCTATAATTCAGGAGCTAGTCTAGATATAACAAAATATGTTGATAACACGGAATCTACAGTATCATCAGCTCTTCCTTATTCAGAAGTAGAATTTAGATATGAAGGTTTAGATACTGTTTTTGCCGAACAATTTGGTGAAAGAGAAGGTAGAACTTGGGGAACTTCTATATACCCTGGTAATAGTGTTACTGCTAATAATAATCAATTATTAAACATAGGAGAAAAGTATGAGGTACTTGTTCCTTTCGAACACCATCAGTTTAACAGATTATTTGATCAAGATAACGAAACCGTTGAAAGTAATAAAACATCTATTCAATGGGGGTATGCTGTTGATGGATCCTTTAATGCTTACTTAGGTAAGCCTTTGTTATTTTATGCTCCTAAACAATCAGGAGCAGGAATAAATCCTATAGAACTTGTCGCTGGAGGATCATCTTCAACCCTGTCTCAATACCACATTCCTTCTAACAGTGTGCAAGTCACGGAGACAATGGCTACTAAGGATTCGGATTCTGAACCAACTCCAAACATACATTTTTATAGAGAAACAAATGAATATGCTTTTCCGGTTTCCTTCCTTCGTACTTTATTTTTAGAATATTATGAAAATTACATTAAACAGACTTTTGACATAAGTCGCAGACTATTTCAAATTAAAGCTATTTTACCTGCTAATATATTAAGAGAAATATCTTTAGCAGATAGCTTAACTATATTTGACACTGAATATAGAATAAATAAAATAACATCAAATTTAGGTGATGGAAGAACAAATTTTGAGTTGTTAAATAAAACAGTAGATGAGCTACTTACGGATAACGTAAGAGATTTAGCTGCTAATGTTTCTGGCAGTTTAGTAACCGCAGATAATTCAATAGTTACGGCTGATTTAAGCCAACAAATAACGTAATAATATGATAAAGCAAGTTATAGAGGGGTTGAAACTTATGGACTATTATGATGCAAACGAATTAATTCAATTTGCAAAGGGAAGTCATAAAGCTCCACAAACATTTAAAGAAATGAGAGAAACAGTTAAACGTAGAAAATATGGCAGACAATAGGATACAGTTTACTTTTCAGATAAATGATGCAGGTAAAGCCAAAGTCAAAGGATTAACCCAAGACTTTGTAAGCTTAGATACTGCTATTAATAAAGTCAACGTTGATTTGAAAAGGCAGGCTGCTGAGATGAACAACACTGGCAAATCTACAAATAATATGGTAGATAAGACTGGTCTTGCTGGAGCAACACTTGTTGAACTTAGTAGGACTATATCTGACTCTAACTATGGATTCACAGCGATGGCTAACAACATTAGTCAATTATCAACTCTATTTATTACTCTTATAGCCACAACAGGTGGTTTAGGGAATGGGTTAAGAGAGCTAAAGAAAGCCTTTATGGGCCCTTTAGGACTTATTGTAATATTTAATATTGCTGTAGCCGCTTTTGAACGTTTAGCAATGAAAGCTAAATCCACAAAAAAAGAATTAGATAATTTGAAAGGAGGTCTTGGAAGTGTATCTGGAGATTTAGAGACTTTTATCAAACTAATTGATAGAGGGAACCTAAGTAGTAGAGACCTTGATGAATCATTAATAGCATTAAAAAAAACATATCCAGAGCTTAATATAGAAATAGGTGAAAATGGCAGGCTAACAAAGGAGTCTAGAATACAAATAGAAGAAAAAATAAAAAAAGTAAGAGAGCTAGCTAAAGCTCAAGCTATCCAGAAGGAGTTACAGAAGACATTTTCAGATCGAGTGAAATTAGAATTAAAGCAAGAAGAGGACATCGCAGAGTTAAGAAAGGAAGTTGCAGAAGGTAGAAAAAAAGAATTTAGGGATTTATTATATGAAACCAAAACCGGGTTAGGTGTATATACAGATTCCCTTAAAGAAAGAATCCAAGCAGTTAAAGATGCAAATGAAGAAGAATTTGATCTGTTTGACAGAAGAGAAACAAGCCTTCTTAAGAAATTAGAAGATACAAACGGTTCTATTGCTGGAGCTTTTGGAGGGAAAGATGACCCTTTTGTTCTTGCTAATGAAATAAGAGCAAAATCATTTAAAGATCTTGGTGAAGAAATAGAAATAACAACGGAAAAAATAAAGCGGAGTGATATTAGAAGAGTGAGAAGTTCAAAAGAATCTGCTGTTAATATTTTGGCCGCTTCAGCAGAACTAACAAGTGGATTATCTGAACTTTTTGGACAACAAACAGAAGCTGGTAAGGCTTTTGCTGTAATGACAGCGACATTCGATACTTATGTTGCAGCAAACAGAACATTGTCTGATCCATATTTTATAGGGAGACCTTATGAAAGATTTATAGCTACAGCCGCGATTATTGTAACAGGTCTTGCTAATGTTAAAAATATTTTAACGGCAGATAAAAACGGCCCTAGAGGTTCCTCAACAAGTGCAGCAGGAGTAGGATCATCTCAAGCCCCAATATTTAACGTAGTAGGGAACTCGGGAATAGATCAATTAGGTCAAGCTATAAGGGGTACAAGAAATCAACAAACAATTGCAATAGTATCAGATAGAGAAATACTAGAAGCTCAAAATTTAAGAAATACAACAATGCAAGGAGCTACTCTTTCAAGTTAGCTGTTTAAATAATAAAACAATAGTAAAAATAAATAGTTATAATAGTATGGAGAAGATTATAGAACTTATTATAGATGAAGAAAACGAATTCAGTGGGATAGAAGCTATCTCTGTAGTAGAAAACCCAGCTATAGAAGAAGACTTTATAGCTCTTAAGAAAGAACCCATAATGCTTGCTGAAGTAGATGGTGAGAAGCGCATCCTTATGGGTGCTGCTCTTGTTCCTAATAAAAAAATATTAAGAAAGGGTAAAGATGAAGATTACTATATATACTTTTCTGTAGATACTGTAAGAAAAGCTTCAGAGCTTTTCCTCAAAAGAGGCTATCAATCAAATTCTACACTAGAGCATAATGAAAAGCTTGACGGGATGACCGTGGTAGAAAGCTGGCTGGTAGAAGATGAGAAGAAAGACAAGTCTAGGAAATATGGATTTAATGTACCGATAGGAACCTGGATGGTTTCTATGAAGGTATATAATGATGCTATATGGAGTAAAGTTAAAGCGGGAGAAGTACACGGATTTTCCATAGAAGGATACTTTGCAGATAATGCTGACCAAGGACCTATGGACACTTTACCTGAATCCTTTTGCGAAGAATGTGTTGATGAACTAAATGCAGAATATGAACTACTAGAAGCCATCTCAGAGCTTTCTGAGAGTGTAGAACTAGAATCTTATGGAGGATATCCAAAGTCTGCTGTTAACAACGCTAAAAGAGGGGTAGAGTTAAATGAAAAAGTGGGAAATCGTTGTGCTACCCAGGTTGGGAAAGTCAGAGGCCAACAGATTGCAAAAGGAGATACTAAGTTTACATTACCGACCCTCAAGAGGATCTACAGTTATTTATCTAGAGCAGCAACATATTATAACCCTAGCGACACAGAAGCTTGCGGAACCATTTCTTATTTACTATGGGGAGGTAAAAGTATGTTAACGTGGGTTACTTCTAAACTTAAAGGATTAAACGCAATAGAAGCTTCTTCAACAATTATCGATGGAAGAGCTGGTTATTCTACTATAGAAGAAGCTGAAGCGGCAGCTAAAGATATCGGGTGTGAAGGATATCATACCCACGATTATGAAGGTGATACTTGGTATATGCCTTGCGAGAAACACAATATGGCCGAGGTGGGACCACGAGGAGGGGTTAGAAAAAGCCCGAAAGCTCCTAAGTCTGATACGCCTAACCCTAGCCCTACAGGCAAGGGGACGGCTAAAGGTGATGCTTCGGGTAAAACTGGAGCCAAAGTCTCTGCAAAAGACAGAGCTACACTTAAAAATAAAGCAGATGAATTTAATGAGAAATATAAAGAAAAATTGGGATATGGTGTTACTGTTGGTATGCTTGCCTCTGTTTTTCAGCGTGGGCTTGGAGCTTTTAATACAAGTCGCAGCCCAAACGTACGTTCGGCTTCTCAGTGGGCTTTTGCACGTACTAATGCCTTTTTATACTTAATTAAAAATGGTAGACCACAAAACCCAAAATATATAACGGATTACGATTTATTACCAAAGAAACATCCTAAAGCTAAAAAATAATGGGTATTAAAAGAGGTGGGTATTCTAGTCCAAGGTCATCAAGACGCGGATGTTTATGTAAGGATGGCAAAACCTATTCTAGAAAATGTTGTAATGGAGAATTAATTAATCAAGGAATAGGAAGTATAACAGGTACTTCCTTAACTAAGGAAAGTGTGGTGTTAACAGGATTGTCTGTTGCATCTACGGGGGTTATAACTCCTCCCACAGCAACCTATGAAGGTCAAAGTTTAGGTACTGTAACAATAAGCCCAGCATCTTTTACTACCGTATCTGTGGATACTGAACGAGAGGTAGAATCAACTATCGTAGTACCAGAAAAACTTGGTGATATTGAATTCAGTAATCCAGGAGTTTTAGTGCAAAAATCAGAAACAGTAACTCAAACACCTATAACAGCATTCTCTTGCTCTGATTTAGGCACAGCTAGTTTCTTTATTGGACCAGGAGGTAATTATAGTATATCATTTTCTTCTGGAGCAGTAGTTACTGCTTCTAGTCCTGTAAGCTTTGCATCAAATACAACACTAGCTGATATACAAAGATCTTTGACTGTTACAATAACAGCTCCTGCTGGATATACTAATTCTGGATCTACCATAGGTGATTGTACAGTAACTGGATATCAACCAAGTTATACTAAAATATGGCAAACAGATAACCTTAGTTTAACAGGAACTAGAACCTGGAGATTTACAATAAAAGGATCTAATGTTCCTGACACGTCCGCTCAAACTGTTGACTATGCTGTTAAGGGTCCTGTGGTTTATTTGGGTTATGCTGCTCCGACTGTTGTTAGTGGAGATTCAGGGGGAACAATAAGTTCTACTGATGCAATTTATGCAACTGTTGGTTCGTTTAGTGGTTCTAGCTCTTCTTTAAAATTTAAGTCAGATACTCCTTTTAATAGTTTACAAACAGAAAACCCAAATGTAAATTTAATATATACGGTGTTTTTTACTGGAACGAATACTGGAAACAGTGCTTTTAGTTCTGCCGCTATTGGGTTTGATGCATATATAACAGAGCAGAGTGGTTCATCTAACTATCTAAAAAATGATACTACAGTTAGTATACAATCTAGTTCTGAAAAAGGGTACAACATTGCATCTAATCTTTATCAAAACAAGTTAGAAGACGGATACTATACAGGGATAAATGTAAACAAACAGATTAGAGTTCAAAGTGGAGTTATAACAGAATTCTCTACCATTATTTGAAAATACAACAACTTGACTTAAAATTGGTAATATTAATATATTTAAAACTATGAAAGCGACTGAAATTGTAGAAAAACTAAAAGAAGTTCTTTTGGGGTCTCAAGAAGTTGAAATCCAGGAAGAAATTAAAGAAGAACTTTCCACTGCTGAAGAATTGGCAGAGAAAGTAGAAGAGTCTCCAAAAGAGGAGGAAGTTGTTTTGTCTGAAGATGAGCAACTAGAACAAGATCAAGCTGTAGAAGCTGAAGAAGAAGCTACAGAGGCCTCTTATGTTACTAAAGAGGAATTTGCAGAGCTTAAAGCTATGGTAGAAAGTTTAATGGGTGAAGTTAAATCTACTGTTGAAAAGTATAATGAGGTTCCTAAAGAAGAATTATCTTCTATTGATGTTGATGCTGAACCGATGGTTCATACTCCAGAAGTAAAACCTGAGGTCCAAATGAATCTTTATGCTCAAAACAGACCACAAACAACTCTAGATCGAGTCTTAAGTAACATTAATAAATTTAACAAATAATAAAAATGGGAACAACAACAACTATTTCGAATGATGTCGAAAGAATCCTCGAAAAACAAGAAGTAGTAACTGCATCAAAAGCGATTACGCTTGCTGACAGTGGTAAGACTTTTTTGATTAGTGGAACAGGTTATACTATTACTCTTCCAGAGGCAACTGCTGGAGCAAAGTATAAATTTCAAGTAGCTGCTGCTTTTGGAACTGATATGGTGGTTCAAACGCCATCTACTCAAAGAGACACAATGAGTGGTTCTTTGATCGTAGCAGGAGCAGTAGTAGATGCTGATGCAATAGATAGAGTAACTTTTGAAGACGGAGCTGAAAGAATTGGAGATTTTATTGAACTATCTTCTGATGGTTCTGTATGGATGCTATTCGGAAACGGAGCACAATCTTCTTCTATTACAGTAGGTGAACTATAATAATAATTAAATAAAAAGAAAATAAAATGGCAACAACTACTTCAATATCCACTTCATATGCTGGCGAATTTGCAGGGAAATATATTTCTGCCGCTTTGCTTAGTGGATCGACATTAGCTAATGACTTGATTACTATCAAACCAAACGTAAAGTTTAAAGAGGTAATGAAGAAGGTGGCTACTGATGATATCGTAAAAAATGCGTCTTGTGATTTTGACGCAAGCTCTACGCTTACTTTAACAGAAAGAATTCTTCAACCAGAAGAGTTTCAAGTTAACTTACAATTGTGTAAGAAAGACTTTATTTCTGACTGGGAAGCTGTATCTATGGGGTATTCAGCTTATTCTGATTTACCAGTTAACTTCTCTGACTTTTTGATTGCTCACGTATCAGCTAAAGTAGCTGCTAGAATTGAGAATAACATCTGGGGTGGCACTAATGCAACCGCTGGTCAATTTGATGGTTTTAAAACTACACTTCTTGCTGATGCTGATGTTGTAGATGTAGGAGCTGGTGCAGCCGTAACTGCTGCAAACGTAATTGATAAGATGGGTCTTACAGTAGATGGAATTCCTTCAACTGTATATGGTGCTGATGACTTAGTAATATATGTTGCTCCTAATGTATATAGAGCCTACGTAAGAGCTCTTGGTGGTTTTTCCAGTCAAGTTGGAGCTGCTGGTACTGATTCTAAAGGAACTCAGTGGTTTAATGGAGGTGCATTAACTTTTGATGGCATCAATGTTGCACTTGCCAATGGTATGGCATCCAACACAATGGTAGCTGCCGAGAAATCTAACTTATTCTTTGGAACTGGTCTTCTATCAGATCAAAACGAAGTTAAAGTTATTGATATGGCTGATGTTGACGGAAGCCAGAATGTAAGAGTCGTTATGAGATTTACTGCTGGAATTCAACACGCAATTGGATCTGATATCGTTCTTTATTCTTAATAAATAAATTAACTAAAAGGGTGGGTGAGCCAACGTGCCTACCTGCCCTTTTTAATACTATAAAATATGGCTTGTGATTTAACATTGGGACGCAAAGAGCCCTGTAAAGATTCCTTAGGTGGAATAAAAAACGTTTATTTTGTAGATTTTGGTAAATTAGGAACTGTTAGTTATGACTCAACTGACACAGATGTAATAGATAACTTAACTGGTAGTACCATTGGTGGTTCTGGTAATTCTTTAACTGCTTTTAAGTATGAGGTTAAAGGAGCTAGTAGTCTAGAGCAAACTGTAACAGCAAGCAGAGAAACTGGTACAACTTTCTATGAGCAAACCTTAAATATTACCTTAAAGAAGCTAACTAAAGCAGATCACAAAGAACTGAAATTGTTAGCTTATGGTAGACCTCACATTGCAGTAGAGGACTATAATGGTAATGTTATGATGATGGGACTTGAGCACGGTGCTGATGTTTCTGGAGGAACTATTGTAACTGGTACTGCTATGGGAGACTTAAGTGGTTATACTTTGACATTTACTGCGTCAGAGAAAAAACCAGCTAATTTCTTAGAATTAACAGAATTGCCTACAGCAGTAGATTATCCATTCCCTGTTCAAGATTTCCCAGGATTATCTGGAACTATCACTATAACAGAAGGAACAAATACCTAATCTATTCTAGTTTTTTAATGAAGAGGGGTAACAGAAATGTTACCCTTTTTTTATATAAAACAAATAATGTCTTTTTTAGTTATATTAGTATGATACGTTTACTACCAAACACTAATACTCAAGCTATAAAGATAATGCCTAGGGTCTCTACGGCTCAAACAGGTTTATCCTTAAAGATAACCGAAGATGGGACTAACAAATCTGAGACATTAACAGGTATAAGTGGGTCTGTAAGTGGTAATTTCATAAGCTTAAATTGCACGTTTAGTATATTATCTGATAATAGTATTTATAATTATGAGGTATTTAAAGGCACAACATTGCTTTATAGAGACAAAGCATATTGTACCGATTCGTATGTTGCCACATCTGTCTATACTATAAATGATGGACAATATACACAAAGTGATGCTGGTGACAGTAGTCAACAATATATAACAGTATGAAGAATTTGAAAGTAGTAAATCTTACCGGTTATGAAGTGCCTAAGATAGTCGAGAAGACTAGAAATTCTTGGGTAGATTATGGTGAGGATAACAACTATTTCAGTCAATTAATAGAAAAATATTTAGGTAGTCCAACAAACAGTAGATGTATTAATGGTATATCAGATATGATATATGGTAGGGGCATTGATGCTACTGACTCAAAAGAAAAGCCAAATATGTTTTCTCAAATGAAAAACATACTTCCTGCTAGAGATGTAAGGAAAATAGTAACAGACTATAAAATGCTTGGTCAAGCAGCTATTCAGGTAGTCTATAAGAACAGAAAAAAAGAGATAGCTGGCTTATATCACTTCCCAATGGAGACATTGCGTGCTGAAAAAGCTAAAAACGGTAAAATAGAAGCATATTATTATCATAGTGATTGGAAAAATATTAAACCTAGTGACAAACCTAAAAAGATTCCTACTTTTCGTAATGGTACGAGGTCTCAACGTATTGAATTGTATGTTGTTAAGCCTTATAAGGCTGGTTTCTACTATTATTCACCTGTAGACTACCAAGGATGTCTTCAATATGCTACCCTAGAGGAAGAAGTTAGTAATTATCACCTATCAAACATACAGAATGGCCTTCAGCCAAGTATGTTGATCAATTTCAACAACGGAATACCTAATGAAGAGGTCCAAGAATTGATTGAACGCAAGATATATGATAAATTTAGTGGGACTAGCAACGCAGGGCGGTTTATTTTGGCATTTAATGATGGTTCAGAGAATCAATCTAACATAGATCCTATAAATTTACCGGATGCGCACGCTCAATATGAGTTTTTAGCTAAAGAGAGTCGTGAAAAGATAATGATAGGGCACGGAGTAGTATCTCCTATTCTTTTAGGTATAAAAGACAACACTGGGTTCGGAAATAACGCTGAAGAACTTAGAACAGCGTCTATACTTATGGATAATATGGTAATTAGACCATTTCAACAAATGTTATTGGATGCATTCAAAGAATTGTTACTTTTTAATAATATTTCTTTGGATTTATACTTTATTACCCTACAACCAATAGAATTTACAGAACTAGACAATATAGCAACAAAAATCAAGAGAGAAGAGGAGACAGGAGAAAAACTATCTTCGGTAGAAGATGTCCAAGAAGAGGAGATCGTTCAGCAGGAGGATTCTGAGGCTGTCCTTGAGGCTGTTGTTGAAGAAAAACCTACTAAAGAAGATGAGTAAGGCATTATTTATAACAATGACGGAGTTAAAGCGGAAGTCTATCATAGACGGAGCTTTAGACACTGATAAATTAATTCAATTTGTTGAGGTGGCCCAAGACATTCATATACAGAATTTCCTAGGTACTAAATTATACGAAAAGATTCAATTGTTGATTACAGGAAATACTCTTGATAATGCCGGAAATGCTGCTTATAAAACACTATTAAATAGCTATATAAAACCTATGCTAGTATGGTATAGTCAATATAGCTATATTCCTTTTGCTGCTTATCAAATTAGCAACGGAGGTATATTTAAACATACTAGTGAATCTAGCGAAACTTTAACAAAGAGTGAAATAGATTCATTGACTTCTAGGGCTAAAGATTTTGCTGATTTTTATGTCAACAGATTCTTTGATTTTATAGATGAAAAGAGCACTGATTATCCTGAGTACAATGCCGCTCAGGATACTGGTATGTATCCTGACAAAGACCCAACATATGGAGGATGGGTAATTTGATTAAAACATATCGGCCTAAGGTTGAAAACATAGTAAAATTGAGTAACTATTTAAAAAAGATAAAAAAATAATATGGCTAATTCTAATAACTGGGGAAAAATATATTGTTCTTCTTATTGGGGAGATGTTGATGATACAACAGACGCAATACCCATATTTTCAGCACCAGCTTGCTGGGCAGAAGATATATTAGAATTATCTGTTGATAGCACGTTATTTAAAGCAGATACAATAGAAGTAACTGCGGATCAAACATTAATATAAATAAAAAAAAATGGCAAAACAAGCAATAGGAGTAGGGGCAGAGGCAGATGATGGAAATGGCGATGCCCTTAGAGATGCCTTTATAAAGGTAAACGCAAATGAAGCCGAGATCTATACTCTTTTTGGGAATGGTACTACACTCGGTATAACTGGAGACGCAACTGTTTCTGGCGGAGCATTAACAATAGCTAATGATTCTGTAGAACACGTAATGCTAGAGAATAGATATACCGCAAGTGGGAGTATTACAACCTATACAGGTGCAGTAACTGTTGATTGGTCTCTAGCTACAAACTTTGTGATGGGTTCTTCTTTAACAGGAGCAATAGAATTTGATTTTACAAACTTTAAAACAGGTCAAGTTTTAACTATCCATAACCTTATAGGAACGCAAACAATTACTTTAGATTCAAATGCAGCTACAAGTGAAACGTTTAATAAATTAGGTGGTAATGACTACGATGGTAGTGTAACAAATGCGTTAATGATTGAATGCATATCTGATAGCGCAAATGCTGTTTTCAACTATTCCGTATTAACCTATGCAAGTGATACAACACCAAGTTAAAAAATAAGATATGAAAGCAATTAATATAGACGGTACAATAAAAATTTATAGCAATTTAAAATCTTATGGCGGTGCTTTGGGTTTACAATATTCAAGCGATAGTAATTTACAGGCACTTGGTTTTTACGATGTAGTAACACCTTCAACAAACCCAAGTCAAAAATTAGGTGCTATTGTGTGGGATGCTGATAATAGTGTTTTTACTTACCCTGTAGAAAACAAAACTTATAGCCAAACCGTAGCTGAACTTAAAACACAAAAAATAGAAAACTTAAAATATATTTATGG
>JGI24005J15628_10000771_pt1 | contig 17720 bp, 13 predicted proteins | sample LinPmetageLP40_FD_15628 | JGI IMG/M metagenome (IMG submission 15628)
TGATTAGTACCCCAATCTCATTCATCGTCATTTCAGTGACATTAGTGCCGTTGACGTGCGTGATGATCTGCCCCACCTTTATCTTGTTTTCTTCGGCTTGACGGCCTTCATCGACTGCCATGATAACAGCACCCTTGCCAGTGGTTGTGTTCTTCATCAACTTCATGCCAAGGGGCCGTCCATTTTCCGTGGATAATTGAATGGTATTGTTTTCCTTTTTTCCTTTCTTTTTTTTTTCTTTTTTTTTGTCAGCAATAATAAACCTGAATGCTTTTTTTTTTAGTGTTGTTTTGTTGAGATTGGATATATATTCCGCCTTTTTTTGAGTGACATCAGTGTCGTTGATGTGTGTGATGACCTGCCCATCCCGTATCCCTTTTTTATAGGCGGGGCCTTCCCTTTTAACATCTTTGATAACAACACCATTGCCATCAGTTTTCTTTTCAAATTTGAATCCAATATTCCCATCTGTCACTTCGTACTCAGGGAGTATATATGTCATTTTAGTTTTAGAATTTGATGGTATTATGGTGTCGGTAAAGGACCCATCTTCAATGATTTGAATTATATGAAATGGGTCATGATAAGTCTCCGCCATGTCTGCCACAATGTAGTTCTCGCCGTTTGACGAATTCCTATAATTTATCCTATAGGTCTTATCACCCGAACCAAAATTTATTACAAGTGCGTATGGGTGAGGCGACTCCTTAGAAACTACGCTATGTCTTATAAAAAAGGTATTCTTAATTAGTGGTATCTTTGCATACGTCGGATGTATTTTCATCTTTAATTCGTTACAATTATTAGAATCGATCGCATCAAAATTCCTATCTCGTTCAAACCTATTACATCGCTCTCTCACGCTCTCGCCGGGACGCACTGTATATTTTTCCTTACTCTGGTGTTTTATTTTTTTCACGGAGATCGAACTATTTTGTTTTTTTGCGTCGCGCTCCATTATGTTAATCCTTTCAAGTAAAGGAGATATTTCTTCCGCACATTGACTTACGGGTTTTTTATCCATTTTACCCATTAAGTTTATAACCTTATTAACAGCAGATTTAATATCTTCCGTTAGAGTGTCTGTCTCATCCGAATAAATATGTTTTGTTTTACCAAATGCTTCAGAGTCCCTATCTTTTACAGTATTTATTATATACTCCGTGAAAACTTTCGTCAGATTATCTTCAGCAACGTTCGCTAATACACTATTAGAAGTCCCGTACTCCCAATTACCAATTCCGACATTGGTTTTCCACCATTTCATATTATATCCATTATTACGATTAAACTTATATATTTGTAGTATCTCTTCCCCTTCTTTTATTTCGTTTTCTGTATCTTCCTTAAATTTCCCCCCCTCTTTCCGTCTGTCCTTGACATCTTCTCTTAAAATATGATATAATTTTTTAAAATAATCGACATTATAAATGTTACAGTGATTATCTCCCGAGCCATCACACGGTTTTATCAATTTTTTTTCTTCCTCTTTCATCCTGTCACTGATTTCTTTAGCTTTGGCGGCGGCTTTCGTCATCTTTTTACCATCGCTCCCGTACGGCTTTTTATATTGATTTTCGCTACAATTGCCAAGGAACGCCCGGTTCGTCTTATCTCTGAGATTCATATAACATTTTGGAGAGCTATTACATAGTTGATATTTTAAATTTAATTTATCATTTTCACGCAGTACAGTACTTTTTTTATTATTACTTTCTTTCCCCATTTTTTTTATTGTTTCTGCCCCATCCTCCCTATCCTTCTTCGTCCATGATAATATATCACATGCCGGTGTACATCCTTTTCTTTCGTCTTTGTTCCTAGACCCACAAAGGCCTCTTTGAAGTTCGCTACCATCATATACTATTCTATCCTTATCGATGCATCTTTCGTTATTTTTCAAACCCTGCTTCGTACAATGCTCCTTGCATGTTCTATCAGCACAATTATCTTCAATATAATCTTGGTATGCTTCCTCCTTCTCCTTTCCTTCTCCCTTGTACATTTTTCCGTATTTGCTCTTCATAGGACCTTTAAAATATCGTCGTTGGCCTTTGAAGATCTTCCAGCCACTCCTTTTCACTTTTTTTCCCCCTTCTTGTATGTTTTTTTTTTGTGTTTTTAATTTCATTATATATATATAGAAGAAAAAAATCTTGCTAAATTATATATGCGTTCAAATAAATTAAAAATGACAAAAAGATTTAAATCTAAACGAGGTGGTTCTTCAAAGCCACCCCCCTGTAAAGGAAGAAAGAAAACTGTTGGCCAACATAAATGTGAAGATTCTTCTGGGTGTAAATGGATACCTAAAAAAGGAAAGGTTAACGGTCATTGCGCAACCCGTACACAATCAAGTAATTCAAAAAAATCAGTCAAAGCAAAAAAAAATTCTGTAAATGGTAAGCCAGCAATGCCTGAAGGGCCATATTATGATCCATCACACTATAAACCATTAACAGCTAGTGAAAGAAAAGCATATCATCAGAAAGAAAGAAATGATTGGGAAAAGAAACATCCAATCCATACTAATTCAAAAAAATCAGTCAAAGCAAAAAAAAATTCTGTAAATGGTAAGCCACCAATGCCTGAAGGACCATATTATGATCCATCACACTATAAACCATTAACAACGAGTGAAAGAAAAGATTATCAAAATGAACTTAGACTACAGTGGAATGCTAATCATCCTTTGCCAAAGGAGGGGGTCAAATTAACGGATGATGAAAAAAATACAATAACAGAAATGGATTTTTACAAAACAAGCAAAGAACAAACCAAAATAGATAAATTCTTAGGTAATTTTGAATATAAACCACAAGAGGATCCAGAATATGAAGAATGGATGGATGATTATGATGAGATGAGTGATGTATTTATTCAAGCAGCATATGAAGTTATGGCAAAATTCGTAAAATGAAATAATTAATAGTGAAAGATATTAGGTGATTACTCTAATTAAGTTTACATATTACTATAAATCAAAACATCAATAATAGTATCATTTATATTTTTGGTTGATAAAGGTAATGACCAATAGTTATTGTAATGGTCATTTGATTTGTATAATATAATATTTCGTTTTTCTAGATCTGCTTCAATTTTATGTTTATTTTTACCACCTTTTAATAATAAATAATGTGTTTCTGATGGAAAATATGGAATTTTGTTTTCCTTAAGATGTTTGATAAATTCCTTTTTATCTTTAATCATTTGTTTCTTTATAGTATTGTAATATACATCTTTATATAATTCTAAAGCAATTTTTTCATTAAAATGATCAATTTGATTAATAATGGTATTTTCCTTAATAAATGTTGCTATAGATTTATTTGCTAAAATATACGTTAATTCTAAATTTTCGACAGAATAATAATTATTAAAGGATCTTAGTGTAATTATATTTTTGTGTTTAATATAATGTTTACCATTTAATGGATTTTTATTATCTGAAAATTCAAAAAAGCGTTGATCTAAAAGTATTATAATATTTTCAGGAACTTCCTTTATAAAAGCATCAAAATCGTCTTTTTTAATACTCTGTCCTGAAATAATATTTGGACTGCTTAAATAAATAAGTTTAGTTTTTGTATTAATATATTTAAGAATAAGATTAAAATCTGGAATTAATTTTTTAGAGTATTCTTTTAGAACTGAATATTTAATTTCTATTTTTTGTTCTAATGCTACTAATTTTAATATAGACCAAATAGGATTAACAACTATAATATTTTGATATTTTGGAACAAATATATCAATTAGTTTTTTGACACAATCATATTCAGTCTTAAAGAATACAATATTATTTTTTTTAATATTTAGATTTTTAGCGATGACCGAATCTAATATAGGTGAATATTTTGCTTCATTATTAACAGTATTAAGTAAATTTCCATTCATTATTTTTTTTATTGATGGAGACATTTCATGTGGATTTTGTTTAACTAAATATACTTTATTTTTAGATTTAGTGAAAGTATTAAATTTGTAGTTTTTGTATGTATTATTTAGTTTCATTTGGTGTGATGGAATAATTTTAGATAATTCTATATTAGATTTAAATGATTCGCTGGATATAATTTTTCCAGATATTTCATGAAATGGTGCTTTTATGGCGTATAAAAATAATGGAGTAAACTTATCCATGTTAATATCGAACATTTGACCGAAATATTTTTTATAAAATGTGCCTTCTGTATTAAAATTTAATAATTTATTTTTAGACGTATTATAATTTTCATCAATTCTTATAGTAGTAACCGCTATTTTATTTGAATATAGTTCATCAGCAAGTAAATTACTATATTTTTCAATCATATTTTTTGTTAATATTTCGCTACCAGATTCAAGATTAGTATTACTTGCTTTAGAAGATTGTGAACTGATATTGATGATACGTCCTTTTATTTTTTTATTTTTCATATTGTAAGCTATTTTTTGTGTCAAAATAATATTTCCATTAATATTAACAGACATTTCATCTTCCCAATCAGATGGATTTTTTGAAATTAAAAATCGCGATCCTTTATTAATAATCGCATTATTAATTAATATATCAATAGTATTAATATGTTGTTTTATAGCATCATACATTTTAGTACCTCCATTTTTAATTGATAAGTCAACCCATACACCATAAACATTATCATTATATTTTTTTAATTCATTCACAATTTTAATAACCTTTTGCTTTTTTTTTCCACATATAACTAAAAAAGGCTTGTATTTATTAACCATTTTAGCAACTTCATAACCTATACCACTTGTACCACCAGTGATAACAATTTTATTATTATATAAAAACTTTTTTGATGGATCATTGTATTCAGAATCTTTTATTTGAATAAATTTTGTTGGTTTATCTTTATTTATAATTTTATCTAATTTAGTATTTAAATTGCGTATTACTTTAATTTGAAAATTTTCTTTAGAAATATATTTATAATAATAGTATAAAAATAGTAAAATAATAATAATTACAATCATTAATATAATTAAACTAAAAAAAATATATAGTTTAATTATATATGAATATTGAAAGATTTGCCGGAATATATGAAGGTTTCCAATCTATGGGATCAACCACACTTAGTGGTGAAGAAGCAGCCGCTCAAGAAACTGAAGTAATTCAGAATGCCTTTAGTGATATTGAATTATTGATTTCTAAAGATGGGAGTATTATGTTTAATTTCAAAGTTAGAGAAGAAATTATACCAATGAGATTAGAACCTTTTAAAAGTGATCAATATTGGAAACAAGATTCAGAGTCTAATTTCAAAATAGTAAATATATTAAATAAAAAAGGAGAGTCTGTAAATCCAGAAGATATTGCACCAGAAGATATAGAGACATTAAAATGTAGAGTCAAAAAATGTAATATTGAAGCATCGTGTAACGAAAATAGTGATTGTAGTGAATCTAAATTTGGCTCATGTGAATTAAGTATTGGTCCAATATGTTGTGGTGATGATTTTTACGACTATAAATTATTCTTAGGTAGTGGTTTTGTATCTAATACAACGTCAACTGTTGATAAAGAAGAAGTAGTTACAAAATTAGTTGAAGAAATTAATGGAAGTTCAACATCATCTGGATCTGAGGAGACTAGCGTAACAACAACTGCTATGGGCGACGAGGAAGAAGAAGAGGAAGAGGAAGAGGAAGAGGAAGAGGAAGAGGAAGAGGAAGAGGAAGAAGAGGAAGAATCAACCGAAAATTTTTCAAATATGGAAAACTTTGTAGGTAATAGTAATAATGTATTTCAAAAAATGGATATGAAATTATTACTAAAGGCACTATTATTTTCATGCTTATTTTATCTATTAGCCCATCACGATACACGAGGTGTTATTATTAACATAATAAGTATTCGAAAATCCCACTATTTATATTTAGGAACTGTTTTATTTTTTGTAGGTTATTTAATACTGAATGTAATTGTTTAATTAAAAATATAATTTAATATTAATGAGCGATATAAAAATAGCATCTTCATTAAAAGAAAATGAAACATATAGAATAAAATCGTATACAATGTTATTTGTTATAATATTACTTGTAATCGGATGTTTATTAATGGTTGGAAAATTAGGTCCAGATTTTTTTGCTATTATTTTATTCTTATTCATAATGATGATACCATTAATTTTGATATTTAAGGATAAGTTAAGAGATGTATTGCCAGATATAATATCTGATAATTTATTTGAGGTTGATCATTCAACTGAAACAAAAAAGATAGAATATAATTTATCAAAAATGATGACACAAATAGGATTGTACATTACAATTTTTATATTATTTATAGGTTCTGGATTTTTTTTATCAAGTGGTAATAAAATAATTTCAGATGAAAAAGTTAAAGCAGCAACAGTAAATGTAAAAGATTTAAAAAATCCATTTACAGATGACTATATGACAAAAGAATATCCAAAATCAATTTATAAAATATTAGGATCATTATTTTTTATTACAGTATCTGGAATAATTATATTGGAATTAGATAATATTTAATTTTAATTTTAAACATTATTTTTAATATTTAAAGAATTTAATTGTATATTAGTCATAAAAATGACTAATATTATTGAAATTAAAACTGTTCAATCTGCAGCATTTAGAGTTTTAATAGAAGCATTAAAAGAAATATTAACAGATGCTAATTTTGAATTTGATGAAACTGGAATAAAAGTAATCGCAATGGATTCATCTCATACAGTATTAGTTCATTTAAAGCTGAAAAATGATAATTTTGAGCATTTTGTATGTAAAAAAAAACGTATTTTAGGAATAAATATGTTGAATATGTTTAAATTAATTAAAACAATGGGAAATAATGATTCATTAACATTGTATTTAGAAGAAGAAAATGAAAGTGTATTATGTATTAAAATAGAAAATAGTGAAAAAAATACAATTACAAATTACAAATTGAATTTAATGGATTTACATGAAGATAATATTCAAATTCCGGCAGTAACATTTGATTCTGTAATTACAATGCCATCAGTAGATTTTCAGAAAATATGTAGAGATATGCATAATTTAGCAGATAATATTGAAATAAAAAGTTTAGAAAATCAATTAATATTCAATTGTAAAGGACATTTTGCGAGTCAAGAAACATGTATTGGGGAAGCAAATACTGGTATAACATTTTTAAAAAATCACAATCCAGATGAAATTGTACAAGGTATATTTGCTTTGAAACATTTAGTACTATTCAGTAAATGTACTAATCTATGTAATACTATTGAATTATTTTTGAAAAATGATTATCCATTAATTATAAAATATACAGTGGCATCGTTAGGTGAAATTAAATTATGTTTAGCACCAAAGGTAGATAATGAATAATTATAAACTATGTGCTTTAAAAATTATTCCTTCATATGGTATATTTTTTATTTTTTTCAGTTTTTTAATATCATTATTATTATTTTTTGTCCAAATTTTTATAATACAAAAATTTTTTTTTGGACTGATAGATATACCATTTATATCTTCATCCGAAATTTGTTCATTAATCAAATAAATAGAAATAGTTGTCCAAATATCATATAAGTTTCCCTTTTGTAATTTAATGGACCATGACCCACCTTTAATATTATCTTTATGTTCCCATAATGGATCAATATTATTTTTCATTAAAAATAACATCGAATTTTCTACAATTTTATTATTTAAGAAATTATATGATTTCCAAAAATCAATTATGGTATTTATAGATGAAACCTTTTTATAACTATTTAATTTCCAATTATTGTCTAATGGATCATGAAACCATAAGTTCCATGTATTATTTAATGTATCCATTTATATATATTATCATTTATAATTTTAAGTATTAAATTTTTTTATTAAATTTATTTTTCTATTTTAATAGTTCCAGATTTATTTATAGTTAATAATAATTTATTAGATTTGTATACTGATACATTTTGTAATATAATATTGTATGTAAACTCAACAGAATTATCATATTTTTTACTAAATTTATTATTTAATATAGATAACCATATTTGTTTGTTATTATTATCCAAATGTAAAATAGTATTTGGCTTTAAAAAACTATTTAATTCATTTGTTATTTCATGTTCTATTAGTGTATTTTTGAAAGATACGATAATAGATGCCATAATAATATCATTATTCAATTTAGGTTCAATAATAATTCTTTTATGTTGATTATTTAGTATTATATTAAGAATTATTAAATCAGTGTTAGTTACTGTATTCAAATCGTATTTTTTAATTGTATTATTTTGAATTTTTTCAATATAAATATTATTTTTAGTTTGAATAGACATTAATTTATCATAATAAAATAAACTATTATATATAATTTTATTTTTTTGACTGTATACAATTAAACTAACTATAGAACCTACAAAATAATAAAACATTAAAAAAAGTATATATATAAATTTTTAAGTATTTTGAAAAATTGAATAAAATAAAGATAAATTTTAACTTAAAAAATAATATATAATAATATAAATGTCTCTTTATAATGAATTATCGTATACAGAGAATATCAAAGAAATTAGAGGAGTTCAATTTGGAATATTAAGTCCAGAAGAAATAAAAAATCGCTCGGTAGTTCATGTTACTGAAACTATATTATATGATTCTCAAGGTAATCCAGTTCCAGGTGGATTATTTGATTCAAGAATGGGTGTTATTGATCATGGTAAAATTTGTCCAACAGATAATTTAGATAATAGATTTTGTCCAGGTTATTTTGGACATATTGAGTTATCACGACCAGTATTTCATATACAATTTATTCAGTTAATTATTAAAATATTGAAATGTATTTGTATTAGATGTTCTACAATTTTGATTGATATTGATGAATTAGAATTTTCAACTATCAAAAATAAGAAGAAACTATTTAATATGATTGTTGAGAAATGTTCTAAAGTAAATATTTGTGGTACCCATTGTGAAAATGGTTGTGGTGCTCTTCAACCAACGAAATATAGTAAAGAAGGATTATCAAAAATATATGCTGAATGGAAAGATAAATCGTCTGATGATTCAGATAATAAACAACTATTGACAGCAGAATTTATTCAGAAAGTATTCAAACGAATATCAGATAAAGATTGTGAAAGTATTGGATTGTCTCCTAAATGGTGTAAACCAGATTGGTTGATTTGTTCTATTTTACCAGTTCCTCCCCCATCAGTAAGACCATCTGTAAGACAAACTGGTGGATTAAGAAGCGAAGATGATATTACTCATAAATTAATAGATATTATTAAAACAAATAATCATTTAAAACGTAAAATAGAAAATGAAAAATCTCTTGAAAATACTGTTGAAGAATGGACACAAGTATTACAATATCATTGTGCTACATTAGTTGATAATGAATTGCCAGGTATTAGTGCGTCCACACATAGATCTGGACGTGCTTTAAAGACATTAAAGCAGCGATTAAAAGGTAAGGAAGGTAGAATTAGAGGAAATCTAATGGGTAAACGTGTTGACTATTCAGCCCGTAGTGTTATTACTCCAGATCCAAATATCGAAATTGATCAATTAGGAGTACCAAAAAAAATTGCTATGAATTTAACATATCCTGATATTGTAACTAAATTCAATATAGATGTATTGTATAAATATGTTAAAAATGGTCCATTTAAACATCCTGGAGCAAAAAGTATAAAAAAAAAGATAGATGGGAGAACAATCTCGTTACAATATGTCGATATTGATACTATTGTATTGAATGAAGGTGATATTGTACATAGACATTTAGATGATGATGATATAGTATTATTTAATAGACAACCATCACTTCACAAAATGAGTATGATGGGACATCGTGTAAAAGTTATGGAATACAATACATTTAGATTGAATGTCAGTGTAACTACACCTTATAATGCTGATTTTGATGGTGATGAAATGAATATGCATGTACCACAATCAGTTCAAACAAAAACAGAATTATTACATTTAACTTCTGTTCCATTACAAATAATTTCTCCAAGAGAACATAAACCAGTTATTACATTGGTTCAAGATTCTTTGCTTGGTATAAATAGAATAACAAATGATGGGGTATATTTGAATAAAGAAGAAATGATGAATATTTTGATATATCTAAATACGTTTGATGGTATATTACCAGAACCTGAAATAAAAGTTCCATATATAAGATGGACTGGTCGGCAATTATTATCAATATGTTTTCCAAAAACACTTAATTTAAATATGAAAAATAATTCATACAACGATGATATAGAATATGATAAATTGAATCATGTCATTATTAAAAATGGCGTATTAGTTCAAGGACGGATTGATTCTAAAATTATGAATAGTGGAACTCGTGGATTAATTCATGTAGTATTTAATGAATATGGATGGAAAATATGTAAGCAAGTATTGGATGATTTACAAAATATCATTACTCGTTTCTTAGTATTAACTGGATTTAGTGTTGGTATTGGCGACTTAGTATCTAATAAGGAAACTGATAAACAAATTAATGATGTAATTTTGAATACAAAAAAACAAGTTTCTAAACTTAATACACAGGTTCACAAACAAATTTTTGAAAATACTATATCTGATAATAAAAACGATGAATTTGAAAAAAAGGTGAATAATTTGTTAAATAAGGCTATTAATGATGCTGGAACAATTGGGTTAAAAAGTTTAGACAAAAATAATAGAATGGTTAATATGGTTTCTGCTGGATCAAAAGGTAAAATTATTAATATAGCACAAATGATTGCGTGTTTGGGACAACAAAATGTTGATGGTAAACGGATACCAAATAGTTATAACAATAGAACATTACCAAATTTTTCAAAATATGATACAAGTCCAGAAAGTAAAGGGTTTGTTGAGTCATCATTTATCCAAGGTCTAAAACCACATGAATTCTTCTTTCATGCTATGGGTGGACGTGAAGGTTTAATAGATACGGCAGTTAAAACATCTGAAACAGGGTATATTCAACGAAAATTGATAAAAGCCATGGAAGATTTAAAGACATATTATGATTTGTCAGTTAGAAATGCTTATGGTAATATTATTCAATTTCTATATGGAGAAGATGGTATGGATTATATTAAAGTAATTAATCAGTCATGTGATTTATTAACTGAAAATTATGAGAAAATAAAAGAAATACATGAATTTGATATGGAGGAAGATTATAGTGATTATTTGATTAACGCAATAGTGAAAGAAACAACATCTAAAGAATACAAAGACCAACTAGATTCATTTAATTTAAAATTAAATGAAAAATATCATTTTTTGAGAAATTATGTTTTCAAAAATAGTCCAGATAGCAATATTAAATTTCCAGTAAATTTATTCAGATTAATAGACAGCGTCAAAAAAACCTTTTCATTAAATAGTGTATTATTGAATATAAGTCCATTATACATTATTAATCGTATTTATGAATTAGAAGAATATTTACATAATGATGCTGAGAATGGTGTTAAATTATTTATTTGTTTGATTTATGATTATTTATCACCTAAAAAAATATTAAAAAAATATAAATTAAATAAAATAGCATTTGATTATTTAATAGAAAATATAAAGTTAGAATATAATAAAAGTAAAATTGATGTTAGTGATATGGTTGGTCCTATAGCAGCACAATCTATTGGGGAACCGGCAACACAAATGACATTGAATACCTTTCATTTTGCTGGGGTGTCAAGTAAATCAAATGTTACCCGTGGAGTTCCAAGATTAAAAGAACTATTACATATTTCAAAAAGTCAAAAATCGCCATCAACAACTATTTATTTGAATGATGAATGTAAATATAATAAATCTAAAGCAAATGAAACATTGAATAATATTGAATTAACATCGGCAAAAGATTTGATTAAATCTATTAATATTTATTATGATCCTGACGACGATAATACCACAATAGAGGATGATATAGATTTGTTGAGAATATATAAATTGTATACATCATTAAGTTTGGATGATTGTGATACACATGTACAATCAAATATGATTATTAGATTTGAATTTGATAAGCAAATTATGATTAATAAAGATATTACGATGGAAGATATTTACTATAAAATTTATAATGAATATCGTGATAATATTGTATGTAAGTATAGTGATGACAATTCTAATAAACTAATCTTTAGAATTCGTTTATTAAAAGTAAAAAAAACGGATGGAAATGATGTAAATATTTTGAAAACAATGGCCAATGATATTCGAGAAAATATTATAATAAAGGGTATAAAAGATATAACTACAGTATCGATGTATAAAAATAAACATAATTATGAATTAGAAAATAATTCATATATAAAAAAGGAAGAATGGGTATTGAATACTTCGGGTATCAATCTATTATCTATATTTAATTGTGAAAATGTAGACTATACTAAAACTATTTCTAATGATATATATGAAATATATGAATTATTGGGTATTGAAGCAGCGCGGTCATTATTAATGTTTGAAATAAAAGAGGTAATTGAATCTAGTGGTAATTATGTAAATTATAGACATTTATCATTGCTATGCGATACAATGACAAACCGTGGAAACTTAATGTCAATTGATAGATTTGGTATCAACCGAGGAAATATTGGACCATTGGCAAAATGTAGTTTTGAAGAAACCACTGATCAATTGTTTAAAGCATCAATTTTTGGAGAAGTAGATAAATTAACAGGCGTTTCATCAAATATTATGATGGGTCAAATACCACCATGTGGAACAGGTGATACAAATATATTAATAGATGAAACAAAATTATTAGGTATTGAGGCTGAAGAAGAAATTAAAATAGATAATATGGATAATTGGATTGATGAAGATTATTGTACAACAAATATTGGTATTGATTTTTCAAATACATCAATAAAGAAAGAAAATACATCAAATATTCCAATGCCAAATATAGAATTATAATATTTATTTATAATATGATACATTATTTGTTAATTCTAACTTTAATATTGATATTTCAAACATATTTATTTTTGTATTTTTATGATAATGTTGAAATGAAACACTATGAAAAAGAAAAAAAATATTTAGAATTACTATTAATTATTATAATTACAGGAATAACATCATTTTTATTTTTGATGAATAAAACAACTCTTAAAAATGTTCTTATTATTGTTGGAATATTTGAATTATTTTTTGTATCATTCTGGGTATTTTTAAATTATATATATGATTCAGGAAATTCTTCTACAAAACCAGTTGCATTAAATGAAGAAATTATATCAGATAATGGTATTATAGTTGATAAAGAATGGGATAATAACAAAATTAATAAATTAAAAGAAAATAATATAGATAATATAAATAATAATGTAAATAATATCGTTCCAAGTAATGAATATGATTTTAATAATAATAATGTAAATAATATCGTTCCAAGTAATGAATATGATTTTAATAATAATAATGTAAATAATTTAGATGTAGAAATGGAAAACAATGTAGAAATGGAAAATAATCTAGAAATGGAAAATAATGTAGAAATGGAAAACAATGTAGAAATGGAAAATAATCTAGAAATGGAAAATAATGTAGAAATGGAAAATAATGTAGAAATGGAAAATAATGTAGAAATGGAAAACAATGTAGAAATGGAAAACAATGTAGAAATGGAAAACAATGTAGAAATGGAAAATAATAATAAAAGTTTATTAACTAAATTTTTAAATATTTTCAGTGTTGATAAACCAAAGAGAAAAAAAATTAAAAAAAAAACATGTAAAATAAATAATACTGAACAAGTATTTAGTAAATATATAAATAATGACCGTTCTGATTTTACTTTTCATAAACTATATCCAAAACAAAAAAAAGATAGTAAAAATGACGATAAAAATATAAAAGATTACAGTGCTTATAATGGTTATAATGAAAATAGTATATGTAATAATTGTAAATGTATTAAAAACGAAAGTGGTGATATATTTTGTGGNAAATCTGTATCTGGATTTGGTGTCATTGGATGTTCTGAAAAATGGGAATGTAATTCATGTAAAGACTGNCAAAGTTGGGATGATAAAAATAATGATAATAAAGAAAAGAAGGTTTCAAATAATGTTGAAGATAAAAAGTATGAATGTAAAAATTGTAAATGTCGTGATACAATTGGTGGAAAAGTATGTGGAAAACGTTCTAGAATTGATGGACAATTTATAAAATGTAAAGAACATTGTGTAAATTGTGGTGATTGCAATACAAAGAAAAGTGTATCAAATGGAAATTATATAACATATTACCCCAAAAAAAAAATAAATATTAATGATATTATTATTAACAATATATCAAAAGTTGATATAGATAATATTATGTAATACTATATGATAGTATTATTTTCAATTATTCATAGTTTGTACATTATTTACGTTTTGAATTATTTTAAGACAAAATATAATTTTGCTCATCCAATAACATATTTCAATAATAAATTATTATATCATCCAATTGGTAAAAGTAGCGTACCATCATCAAAGGTGTGTAAATTAGGAAATATATTATCATGGGCTCTTGCTTTATTTATAGTATTACGTGGATTATTAATTTTTAATAATAAATATATAACTATAATAAAACAATTAACCTTAATAGTATTGATAATAGGTGTAATATTATCAATGTTGAATTTAAATGTCGTTATTTATTTATTGCCACATTTTATAATTGAAATTCTGTATATAAAATATTTATAAATATTAATGACTATAAAAATTATAAAATGTATAATTATTATTATTATTTTAATAATATTAAGTGTATTATTAGTAAATAAAGAATCATTTGATTCAAACACTAAACCTGTTTCTGAAATAGATATAATTAAGAATAACAACCTTGATCCAAATAATTCTGTAAAATTAGCAGATATAATGTTAGATGATAACACATTAATTAAATATTTGAATAAAAAAGAATTAGATGAAGATATTGATATAAATAATCCATTAAGTAATAAATTACCACTATTAATTGATGATGATTATAAAGAATACAATCATAAATTACGCGAATTAATAAATTCTAAAAAAATAAATCAAAATTATATTATTGATTTGTTAACTAACAAAATTAATATATTATTAAACAGCACAAATAATATTAATAATATAAAATAATATCTTACAATATTATAATGATTTGTATTATATTAGCAATAATTATTATACTAATATTATTTATTATAATTTATAACAAAGAAAAATTTAATGATTATATAAGTTCAAATCATAGTATATTAGATAATTATTCATATCATGACTTAGGACTTATAAATAGAATTATAGATCCTATAACAGGAGCAGCCCAGAGCAGATATACATCATGTAAAGAAGGTACTGGCAAAAAAGAAGAAGAAGATAAAAGTAGTCAAGGTAGTCAAAAGAAATTGGAAGATTGGTTTCAAAAGAACGATGTTAAAGGTAGCAAAATTAAATGTCCAAATAATGATAAAACAATTAATATTAATGATATATGTAAAAAAGATGATTGGTATACAGACTGCTTGAGTGGGAGAGACCAGACACGTGCTATAACAGAAGGAAGTAAATTTTGTTTAGATTTATGTAAAAATGATAATCATCATTTAAGAAGAAAAAATCAAAATGCTCAACAAAGTTCGTCAGGACCACCTGGAGAAGATTGGGCTGGACCTCCCCCTGGAGGTTGGGCTGGGCCACCTGAAGGAGGTTGGGGTGGGCTTGAAGGGGGTTGGGGTGAACCTGTCAGTAGCGACAGCATGGGTGATGGATTTGATATTTGTCAATTTGTTGATCCTAATAATGGAAGACCTTGGTTTGCCCAAAAGATTGGGACGGGAGATAATGAGACACGAAAATGTCCATCATCCGACATTTATATTAATCGTGCTAAAATATGTAGACCTGGGGCAGCTCGTGGATCATATATGGGAGATGCAGACAATGCTCCTAGTTTGGAAGGACGTGCTGGCGTATCCGATACAGATGTGAAGGACTATGAGGAAAAGAAGAAATTTTATTTCTTCTGTAAAAATAAAGAAAATTCCAAACCAAATTGGTCAATTGATGAAGTAGAAAATATTAAATTTCCAGTTGGTTCTGATGCTTTCTGTTGTCCAAAGGTTAAATTAACATACGAGAATCCGGCCATGTACCTCGAACAAGACAATTCTTCAGGTTCAGGTTCGACTCCATTGTCCGACAATTGGGAGGTTCCAATACTTAATCACGATTTTTGTACACATATTTGGAAAGGAAAAATGGGACAGGATAGTGATGTAGATACTGAAGACCAGGATCATGCGCAGGAGTTGTACGATTAATCGCAACCGACTCTCTTAGTTGAACATTTAAGTTCATATTAAATCCTATAATCATTTATCAAGTAAATATATTATTTACATATAAATATTACCAATTTACGGTATTAATACGTTTAGATGATTGATTGAATCTTGGGGAAAATTGTGTTTTACATTGATTGTTATTTTTAATATTATGTTTATTAGGAATATAATAATGTGGAGTATGATTTAATGAATCTGTATTTAATGTATTTTTATAACAATTTATTTGCTTTGTTTCTTTATTTTTAAAAGTTTTTTTACCACATTTATCTACTAAATAATCCATATTGAATAATCGTGACTCAACATCTATATTATTAAGAATTTTATTTGGATTTCCTTTTGAAGCATTTGGTGAAAAATCATTTTCACATGTTATTGGAATATCGTTTATAACTTCAGTCCATCCTCCTTTATCACATGGTCGATTATTTAATTCACATAATGATGTACTACATGGGCGTCCAGATATAATTGTTACTGGAAGATTACCATATTGTCTTTTTTCCAATATATCTTGATAAAGGTCAACATCATTATCATTTAATATTAACGGCGTTTCTCTTATTCTTGGATCTAAATTGATATTATCTATTTCACCAATATAATACAAATTACCATATTTTGATTTTGTTATTCTTTCAGTAGACATATTAAATAACGTATTTGCTTTGTAATTCATATATAATAACTATATAAATTAATTTAAAACTATCAAAAAATAACATGATTTTTAATATCATCTTTTTCACATTTAGTTAATTTAATAGTTTTCTTTAATATTTTTCTTTTTTTTGAAACTAAGTTTTGTTTCGGTTTTACTTTTTCTATTTTTTTGACTTTTGTAGATTTATGTTTTACTTGTTCTATTTTTTTAACTTTTGTAGGTTTATGTTTTACTTGTTCTATTTTTTTAACTTTTGTAGGTTTATGTTTTACTTGTTCTATTTTTTTAACTTTTGTAGGCTTCTTTTTTTCAACTCTTTTTTTTATTTTTTTAGAATTAGGTTTTTTATTATCAATAGTTATATATATATTTGGAATTTGACATTCTTTCTTTTCTTTCAATAAATTAATTTCTTCTTTCAATTTATCTATTATTTCTAATGATTCTTTATTTATCATATTAGAATTATTTAATTCACTTGAAGTATTTAATGAATCTCTAAGATTAGAATTTAATGCTTGTTTTGATGGCGAAGGTAACGTATTTGATGCTTGTTTTGATGGCGAAGGTAACGTATTTAATGCTTGTTTTGATGGCGAAGGTAACGTATTTAATGAATCCCTAAGATTAGAATTTAATGCTTGTTTTGATGGCGAAGGTAACGTATTTGATGCTTGTTTTGATGGCGAAGGTAACGTATTTAAT
>JGI24005J15628_10000775_pt1 | contig 17676 bp, 22 predicted proteins | sample LinPmetageLP40_FD_15628 | JGI IMG/M metagenome (IMG submission 15628)
AGTACGGTATAGATAGTCGCAGTGCAAGCTATGTTGGTGTGTACGTAAATGCCAAAACAAAAGACTTTACCTTTACTATGACGCCTAAAGATCAGCCTACTGTTCTTTGTGCTATTGCTACCGGCACACAGTGGGAGCAACTGCCCGGCATATCCAAAGGTATTATATCCGATGGTTCTCTTATTAGTATTGTTTACAATGAAGAGTCAGGTAGCTGGCAGCTAATGTATGTTAACAAAAAGACTGGTAATATTTCTATGGTAACTAATGGAAATTCTTGGGAACGTGTTGTACACATCAATGATTCTTCTACTTAAAACAAGGTATAGATAATGGCAAGACTTAAAGTACTAAACATTTTTGTAGGAGCAAGCTAATGGAAAGTCCGAGTCCGAGTCTTCCCTACTGGTATGAGCAAGGGTATCCTAGTGAACAGGCTTACCGTGATGCAATGAACCCAGGTGCAGCAGCAGCAAAGGCAGCAGCAAAGGCAGCAGCAGATGCAGCAGCAAAAGCAGCAGCAGATGCAGCAAAAGAAGCAGCAGCAAATGCACCACCGCCTCAACCTGGAGATGTTGGGTATGTTCCTCCTCCTCCACCTAAGTTATCAGAGCGTTTTGCTGACGTTATTCAACAGCAGGAACAAACATCAGGATTACGTCCAAGACCTGCTGGGCCAAGTGGCTTTGGTCTTGGGCCGGGTACACAGGTTGCACCACAAGCACAGCAAGTTCAAAGCTCAGAACTGTTTTCTTATAGTACTCCTCGACTTGGAAATGTCAACACACAGTTGTACACTGCTCCCGAAAGTAATCTAAACGTAACAGTACCAACTGCTACTACTGGTGCCCAAGTTCAAGCTCAACAGATTAATACACTTCCTGATGCTCAAGCAGCTATCGGGCAACTATCTAATCAAGCTCTTGTTAATATGTCTCAAACACAGGGACAAGTTACTACTGAGTCTATTGCTACTGCTGTAACACAAGAGCTAGATGTACGTGGAACTGTTAAGTATCAATTAGGTGAATTGTATAGTAGCATTGAAGCAGGTGAAGAGCTACCTCCTTGGGCATCTGGTCCTATACGTGCTGTATCTTCAATCATGCAGAGCCGTGGTTTAGGTTCTTCCTCTATGGCTTCAGCAGCTTTGATAACTGCGTTGCAGGAAACAGCTATACCTATTGCTCAACAGGATGCTAATAAGTATTCTAATATTCAAATACAGAATCTTAATAGCCAGCAGACAGCTACAATGGCTAATGCTGCTGTATATGCGACAATGGATCGTGCTAATCTTGATTCTCGTATGAATGCTCTTGTTAATAATAGTCGTGCTTTTCTACAGATTGATACACAAAACTTGACAAATGAGCAGCAATCTGGTACAATAGATTATCAAACCCAGGCCAACAAGTTGTTTACTGATACGGCTGCGGAGAATGCTGCTCGTAACTTTAATGCTACTTCTCAGAATCAAGTTAATCAATTCTATGAAACACTTGGTGCTACTGTAGAGCAGAACAATGTTAATCGTATTCAAGCACAGCAACAGTTTAATGTTGATGAAGCTAATGCAATGAAACAGTTTGATGCAAGTATCAATGATTTACGTGATCGTACCTATACACAAAATCAACTAGCTATCAACCAGTCTAATGCTGTATGGCGCAGATCAATTAACACAGCTAATACTGCTAATATTAATGAAGCACAACGGTCAAATGCACAGGCTCTTCTTGGTCTTAGTGCAGACGCGCAAAACCGTATGTGGCAGCAGTACCGTGACGAAGCTAACTTTCTTATGACGCAGACAGAAAACCGTGCTGCTAGAGCACATGATGCTGCAAAACTTTCAACACAAATAAATGCAAACATGGCTTCTTACAACCAGAGTGTTAAAGATAGTTTCTGGAGTGGGTTAGGCAATGCAGTTGTTAATATACTTTAGGAGTTTATGATGGGTTTGTGGAATAAATTAATAGAAATAATTGGTCCAACAGTAGGTAAGGCAGCAAAAGCTGCTCCTGTGCTAGGAGATGCTCTTGATCTTGGTAAAAGTTTTTTAGATTGGTTGCCTGATCGTAAAGCCGGTTTACCAAATGCTATTCAACTGCCTGTATTAAAACCGATAGATGAATCAGGAGGTAATCAAATAGGTTTAAAGCGTTACGTAGGTTCCGGGGACTTTAGAACTAACTATAGAGCATCATTAGAAAGGTCGCCAAGTTATTTGGCAATGTCTCGCGCTGCTCAACAGCTTGCTGGAAACATAGTAAATCCTAATCCGGGTGGACCGGGACGTATAGTTTACAGTAAACAAGCTCGTATCAGGGGTGGTAATCCAGTAAGTACTAAAACCCCATCTTCGAGGACAGTATAATATGCCTGATCCATTTGCAAGACCACTACCAATGCAGTCTCTGGCAACAGAGGAAGATAACTGGGCGTGGAATAAACCTCCTGAATATGCAGACTATGAAGAATTTGTAGCATCGTTAAAAGAAAAATTAGAAGGCGACAAAAAAGCTAAAGAAGATATTATGGATATGCTTTTTATTGGCGCTACTATTGAGGATGTTGTAGATACTATCTGTACGGTAGCTTTTTCTGAAGGCAAAGTAACACCTGATGGTGCTGAACTTGCTAAACTGCCTATAGCTTTAATGCTAATGGACACAGCAAAAGAAGAAGGCGTCACAGTTAAAATATTTTCGCAGACTCCAAACGATTTTGAGGCTGAAGAAATTAATGATAAGCTACAGCTTATGCAGCAATTTAATCCTGAAGGTTTTGACGCTGCTCAAAAAGGTATTGATGAACAGGTTTCTTTTGAAAAAGATGATGAAATAAGTAATAAAGAAAATAAAGAATCCTTTTTAAAAATGGAGAATGAAAATGTCAGCGTCACTGTTTAGTTTTCTTGGAGGTGTAACTGGTGGCTACAATGCTATGAAAGCTGCTGAAGCTGATCTTGCTGCTAAAAAAGAATTAAAAGCAGATGAAATTCAACAGAGAATAAAATTGTCTGCTTACACCCTGCAATTAGAAGAACAATTTAAATCTTTTGAATATAGACTGGGTCTCCTTACCTCTGAAAGTAGAATAACCGGAATATCAACGGGACGAAAAAAAGAAATTTTAGATGAACAAAGAGCAATAGTTGAGGAACAGAGACAGTTGCGAGAGTCTTTAAATTTCGATGCTACTGGCGGTTCTGAAGTAGATGACGACTCTTTTTCTGATGCTGGGGGCGTCGCTCCCAAAGCTGCTACGGTTGAGCCTCTACCTAAACTTGATCCAGATGGTTTGTATAGAACTGATAGTAGTGGTAACAAAGCACCACCACCACGCGGTGTAGCAACAGCCATAAACATTGATGGAACAACCCAGTAATGCCTCAGTCAATAGAGAAAACTACTGCTCCAGAAGGTTTTGAAGTTGTATCAACTCAAGATGGTAGTGTAACTGTACAGCTTCCTAATAAGTGGAAAGTAAGTGTTGCTGATACACAGTCTAATGAGCAAGCTATTGCAGCCGCCTCTAAGTGGTATGAAAATAAAAAAGAATCAGGAGATAAAGACGAACTTTTATTTACTGACTTGCTTGTACAGGATAAGCAGTTTTTAAAAATATTGCGTGAGGATTATACAGAAATTGATTCTACTAATCAGAATGAAGATTGGTATAAAGACCCCGACTTACTTATTAAAAAGTACGCAAGAGATCAGAGGTTTAGAGAAGGCAATTTGTTGTATGCTGGAAAAGCAGCGGCTCAAAGCTTTGGAAAAAATTTACAGCAGAAGCAACGGCGCGCCTATCTATTAAACGTATGGGAGTCCATGCCTGACTTCCATGACACTGGTGGCTCTGGGTTTTCTGGTTTGATGGAAAATATTGAGGCTGGTATAACTGATCCGTTAACAATCGTATCTTTTCTTGCTGCGCCTTTTACAATGGGAGGAAGTTTAGCAGCGGCTACGGCGGCAAAGCAAGCAGTTGGTGCAGGTGTCAGAACTGCTACAAAAGAAGTGATTCGGAGAGGAGCAGTTTCTCAAGTTGCTAGAAGCACTGCTATTTATGGCGGTATTGATGGTGCTGCTTCGGCTGGTTTCTCTTATCTTAATCAACTTGAACGTGTTAATGTTGACATGCAAGATGAAATTGATCCTAAAAAAGTAGCTATTGATGGTGCTATTGGTGCCATTCTTTCAACAGGTATCGCTTCTGTGTCTACAGCGGCTGTAAGAATAAAGCCAGTTAGAAAACTAGTTGAAAGTCAAAAGATTAAAAACTTTGCAAGAAAAAATTTCTTTGTAAACCACGCATCTGATTGGCTAACAACGTATGGTAAGTTTGGTAGAGAAGGAGCATTTGAAGCTAGAACTGGTCAAGGAGAACTAGATGCTTTTCAATTTGAAATTCTAACTTTACAGGATCGTCTTAAATCTACTATATTAAAAGCGCATAATGTAGATACAAAAAAAGTTTCATGGGAACAGTGGTTAGAACAAGACCCTAACAATAGACTTGTTCTTCACGATTATGTTGCTGCTCACAATAAAGATACTCCTCAAGTTAATAAAGAGGATGGGGGTTTAGTAGACTTAGATGCACGAACTGGTGAGTCACCTGCTTATATTGCAACGACTGGTGAGTTAGATGAGCAACTGCTTATTAAAAATCCAGAGGTTCGTGACGCTGTTAAAGACCTTGTTGACCTACAGGTTTCTGAAAGACTGGGTGTTGACAGTTTAACAATTGGTAAGAGTCCTTTTGAAAGCACCCAGACTTTGCACTCTACTCGTCGGTATGAAGCATTTGAAAATGGAGATGCTAATTTAGCACGCCTTAAAGAAACTCCTGAAGGAAAAGCTAAGTATAGCAACGCTGTAAGATTTGTACAGGACCAAGCAAGAAAGTTAAACAATTACGTTCATCCAGAACAGGCTGAAGAAGCAGTTAATTTTATTGCTATGGGTAAACTTGAGCAAGCTTTAAAAACACTTAAAGATAATCCTTCTGTTCTTGGTTCTCTTTCTGATGAAGATTTACTAGCAAAAGGTATACACGGTAAAACACTAGATGATCTGGACAACGCTGCTGCTGTAAGTAAGGGTACAAAAGTATCGCGTAAAAATATCTTAACGCCTGTTGTTAAAGAACGTGTTGACATGCCTCCTGAAATTCGTGAGGTACTAGGAGAGATTGACGATCCAATTACAGGAGCATTAGAAGCAACTTATCGTCTAGGTATTGTAAGGCGTAAAATTCAAAACGATCAACTACTGCTAGAAAGTTTTATAAATACTGGTCAGATTGATCGTCTTGGTGTAGATACTACTCTTCTTGATACTCCCATTGCTAATATTAATAAAGACGTACTTTTAAAAAGCGGTATTAATCCTGACATTAACGTACCCAGAGCAACAGATTTTGTTGGTCCGGTAATGGGTAAGACTTTGCGTCAGGCTGTTAAAGACGGTGATGTTAGTGGAGTAGAACAGTTTAAAATTATTGTAGAAAATAATAGGCAAATGAAAGACGCTGCTTTTGAGCAAGTTACTAAGGAAGGAAAAATATATAATCCTTTAGCTCTTACAAATTTTAGTAATGATTTTGATGACGCATACAACCAAGCTGCTTTTGGGGCGAGTTTAAAAGATCGTGAAGGCATAGTTGGCAGTGCGATACAGTTTGGTTATAAAGCAAACTACGCAGCGAGTGCATCTAAAACTGTATATAGTTTAAAAACACAATCTTTAAATCAAATTGGTGGCTTTAGTTCATACATAATGATGAACGGACCACAGATTTCTTGGCGTATGCCTTTTCAAAAAGGCTCTGACATGGATTACTTGCGTAAGAGCTACATGCCTATGCTAACAGAGGTTGTTCGAGGACATATTAGTAAAGAGAACAAGGGTAAACTTTACTCAAGGTTAGTTAAAAAGGGATACAGCGAAGAAGAAGTAAACGATGTTGTTCAGGATTTTAGGGAGCTTTTAAAGGCGCGCATTATTGACTCTGATTTTCTGACAGATTTTGAACGCACCATAACTGCTGAAGGAAGGCTTGCTAAATTTGGTAAAGGTTTGTATGACAAGACGGGTGTTATTAAAGTAGGTAACGAGTTTACTAAACGTGCTTACGCTGCGTCAGATGAAATGTATAAAGTTTTAATGTACAAGAATCAAAAACAAAAGTTTGTTCGAGCTGGCTTTACGAGTTCAGAAGCTGCTCGAATAGCTTCTCAAGATGTTTTAGATTTCATGCCCAACTACAGATACTTGCCTAAGATATTCAAGGCTGGTCGTGCTGTTGGAGTAGGTGCTTTCCTAGCGCACACCGCAGAAATAACCCGCAATGTTTGGAACCTGTATCGGCGGTCAGGCGAAAGAATATTATATGCACAGAAGTTAATTAATGCAGGTGAAAAAGAAAAAGGAAGAGCACTACGTCGAGATGCTATGATGCGTCTTGGTAGAGCATCAGCTATAATGGGTACTGTGGGTTATTTTGCAGAAGAAATTAACTCTGTTCTGGGTGGTGAAGAACAAAGCCCAGAAGCACGTACTGCTCTTGAAGTCTTTGCACCTGAGTGGGGTAAGGGGGATGCTCCTGTTATCACTAGCGTAGATGGTGATGGAAACGTAACACTGTTTCATCCCAATAGGGTATTTCCTGTCGGGCCACTTCTGGGTGCTGCTCAACAGTTTCCACTTGTAATTCAAAATGAAATGGCTAAAGGGTCTAGTCTTGACACCGCTGCTACTACTGCTGCGGCACAAACTTTTATGAAAGTTGCATCTCCTTTTTTAAGTGCTTCTCCTGGTACAGCACCAATAATCCAATTCTTACAAGATGACCAGTTGTCTTCAAGTGATCGTTACGCTAACCTTGTCAAAAATTTTGGTAAGTCCTTTACTCCCGGAGCTATTTTAGATATTAAAAAAGGCTACGAGATAATGGCACGAGATAAAAAAGGTGGTCTGGAAGATGAATATAACATAGGTCCATATGGTAAGCCTAAAGACTTATCAATGCTTTTGCGTGAGCAACTCGGTTCTCGTGAGAGTGTATTTAATATTGGTTTTACTACTACTGCTGCATACGCTGATACAAAAAGAAAAATGAACAGAGCACAAAGTAAATTTTCTTCTTACTTTAATTTTGCTAAGTTTTCAAAAGGTGTGGAGCAAACAGGTGATGTTCTTTTAGACTTGTCTCAGAGTGCTGATGGTATACAGCCTGAATACTTTTTAAATAAAGAAAAGTTTGTAGAAGTAGTTGATGCTTTTGTTGAAGCTAACAACGAAAGGTTTCTTGAACAAAGACAGTTGCTTTTTCTTTTTACTGCCCATGCTAATTACTTGAGAGAACAAACAAACTATCAAGGAGAGGTGGGCAACGACAAAATATATGACGAGGTATACAAAAGAGCTATGGCTGCTGGTGTACCTAAAAAATATGCTGGACCCTTAATTGCAGGTGCGGTATACCCTTCCGACATGCCTAGATTTATTCCTTATATGATAAGTCAAGCTAACATAGATAAGTCTGTTGAAGCCTTAGTAAGAAAAGGCATGTCATCAGATCAAGCTTACAACGTAGTTACTGAATTATATAGAACTATGGAAGAGGCTATTCAACCAATGTACAACCAACGTCTAAACACTAGAATTAAAGATGAGTAGTTCTAACGATGATATCTTTCTAGGTATAGGGAGACTAGAGGGTAAGATAGACACACTCATAACCGCACAGAGTAGACTAGAGTCGGAACTAAAAGACCTGACAAGGCGCGTAGGCTCGCTTGAGCGTGACCGTTCTAAACTGTACGGTGCTGCTGCGGCCTTCGGCATCTTATCAGGTCTATTAGGCTGGCTTATAAATTCTGTGATAAAGAGTGGTTAGTTATTAGTTAAGTGACTACTCCTCACTGCTTCTAAAGCTTTCTCAATCTCACTGTCTGGCGTGTCTTCATGTACTTCCATACACCACAGGCAGGGTCTATCTTCTTTGGAACACTTGTTAGGGTAGATACATACAAGCATATCATCGTCTTCAACAACAAAGTCAGGCGTGAAGACTATCCCAGACATTAGATGTCCACTACTTCACACACATCGGCTGTGCAAGCAAACTCTTGAGATGATTTAGTTTCATCTTCCTGTTCGTACTTAGACATAAGGCTCCAATCAATAGTGGTTGGGGTCTTTTTTAGTAGCTCATCGTACTGCTGCTTGTCAATCTTTTCGTATGGTGCTTGAACATATTTACCACCATCATAGGGGAGAAAGGATATACCTGACATCTCCTCGAAATGATCATACACCCATGCTGCAACAGATAGCCACTCATCATCCCGTACACTTACCGTGATGCTTGGCTTGTGCTCACACCAGTGACGGTAGTAAGCGATCCATAGCTTCAGTTGATCTATAGCAGTCTCGTCATCCCTAGTCACACAGTCTCGTGGTGCTTTAACAGGAAAGGAAAAGACACCCATCTGATTATTGTAGATAGGGATTGTCTCGTCAATGTCCTGATACCCAGAGATAGCATTCTCAAAAGGTACTCCAGCATCTTTAAGAAAGTTTGTGAGGCTGTCCTTCATGTCACCACGTACACGCCTAATGTAATACTCACTGTGTCGAGAGTGNATNCCACTAGCTGTGTCGGTAAGCTGGCTCACTGTACCACTAGGCTTGACGCATGTGATAGCAACAGACTGATTGATACCAAACTTAGTAGCAAACTCTTTGTTAGTTTCTACCGCTACCTTCTTTAACTCTGTCAGCGTTTCCTTTAGTCCCTCCTCGATGTCCTTGTAGGCTCGTCCGTTAGTGATAAGAGAGTCCATGATACCAGTTAGACTGACACCAAGCAGCCGCTCTTCTTCTGTGTTATCCTTCCAACGCTTACGAATATACTTGAAGTCTGTNAGTGTAGACTGGTATGTNCCAAGGATAGTAGCAAGGCGTACCTTCTCCTTCAGTGTATCCAACGTATCATCTGCACGTACCATAACCTCTGTAAGATTACAGAATTGATTAGGTCGTAGGATAATTTCACTACATGGATTAGTACCGTACTCCCATACAGTATCCTCAGTCCTGTTAATATTCCTACGCTTATTCTCTGCTGCTTTGTTAGTAGATGCAGCACGACTAAAGATACCACGTTCACCTGACAGGCTATCGTGCAATGCTTTCCACTCAGAGAGGAAGATACTTACATCAGGCTTAGATGTGTACACCGCTGAGTTATTTGCCAAAGCCCTATGAGCAGTATGATTATACCAGTCACCAGACTTAGCAGCACGAAGACGATCATCAGAAAGGTTACTAAGAGAGATAAGAGCAGAACGCCTAACCCCTCCAACAACAACAACTTCAGCCGTCTTACACACAAGGTCATGGCACTCCAACGAAGTTAGTTTCCTACCTGCTGCTGACTTCAATAGATTAACAGCAAACACAAACAGTTCATTCAGTGGGCCGGGACCAGAAGAACGTCCGCCAAAGGTGTGTAGTCTAGCCCCAGCAGGACGTAGCTTAGACAAGTCCCACTTAGGAACCTGACCGGCATAGAGGAGGCTTACCAGTTCTCTAAAGCCCTTAGCCCANCCAAGCTTACTATCACCCACATGGATTGTTGTGTCTGTGCTTTCAAATGTCTCACTGACACGAGGAAGTTGATTAACATTCTGTCTCTCAACAGAGAAGCCTACACCTGTACCATTCATAAGTACATAGAGTATCTCATCGAATGCCCGGATACTATCCACTGGAAGGTAGGCACAGTTGTACGCTGCTACGTTACACTGCTCTACGGCAGGACCAGAGGTCATTAACAAGCGCATAGATGGCATAACCTTTAGGTCCATTACGCCATTCTTTAGCTGCTCTACAAGCTTCTGATCCATCTTAAAATCGTTCTTCTCACTAAGACGCCCCTTCATGTACTGGAAGTAACGGTCTACAGTTTCTTTCCATGTCTCCCTACGTCCATCCTCCTCCAGCCAACGAGCATATCGGGATGAATGAATGTACTGTTGATATGCTGTTGGTAGTCCTACTTGTTCCATTGAGCTTCCTCTATTATTTTTAACCATGTTTTTTCTGGTAGAATATACAGGCGTTCTTTTCTATCTACACGTACCGTAAGGAAGTCAGGGTTCTTAGCCAACCAATCGTATATCTGCTTGAACCCTGACGCTCTTACCTTACACTCACCTTCGTATCCTTGAATAATTACATCGTGCTTGTATCCTTCAGCCATACCTGACAGCGGCACTCTTAATGCTTTGCTTCTAGGTACACCAAACTCACGGTGCAGGTTAACGATGGCTCGTTCTTCGTTTGCTCCTTTATCTCTCTGCATCTTTCCCATTATGAGAGGGAGGAAAAAAGGTAGAAGCAAAAGATAATAGTGTTAAGAACAATCAAAGCTCTGTCTCTCCATAGACACCCTACTGTAAACCATCCTGTTACGCCTACCATCATTACATAGACGTTGATGGGATACATGTTCTGAGCATTAAGAAAGCTTCCGACTATTAAAACAAAAGTAGACGCCCACTTGATGAACCATGTTACATCATAGACAGGTGTTACTTTTTTATCGATAGTCATTTTTTATATATCCTATTCATCTAAATATTCTCCATCACGTACCTTCTTCAACAGATTACCTTCTGACTCGGTGACCTTCTTACTAGGAACTACCCTCATTTTATACTTAGGTGTTCGCAGGTCTTTAGCATAAATGTTATGCACGTTATCTTGTTTCTTTCTGTTGATACGCTTTCGACGTTGTTCTTTATCCTCAGTAGTCATCTTCCCCTTCTCCTTCCTCTTCTACTGTGTCTACTACGTCTTCAAACAAAAGGAGATTGTCTGTAATCTTATTCCAGAATACATCCACGACTTCTTCAACACTGATATTTAGTATATCTATTATATCAGTTTGATCGCACTTGTCAATTAGTTGTTGGCGAAGATCGTATAGCATCCAGTTTAAACTCCATAGTACGTGGCTCTTTCACCACCTTTGTAAAAAACTTAGGTCCATAAGAATAGTTAAACCCTCTTAGGCCGACACCATCATTTGCATCCGCCCAGCAGTGTCGCTTGAAGGGACAGTAAGAACATTGCATAGCAAGTGCCCTGTTACCTGACTGCCCTTCTGCAACGTCAGAGTAGCAACGCTCTGGCGGTGTGTCTTTTTCTAGTGCAGCTTTCAGCATTTTAATTCGAGGACGTACATCACGGGTCTTAACTTTTAGTAGGGAGAAATCCCCGTTCTGTTTATCAACAGCAAGAAAGGCTGCTTCATCTTGTCCTTCAGCCTGTCCGTACCCACTGAGTTGATCGATGTAACCAAACGCATCGTCATGTTCAAGAGTATTATTCTTAAACTTCTTAAAGGCATATGAACTTGCCGACTTAACATCAACTACAACACCGTCGATCTTACAGTCCATACGTCCCTTGACACCATCGATCTCTACTTCTTTCTGTGTGTCTTGGACAAAGTGTCCTGCCTCCCTTGCTAAGAAGACAGCCCACTCTTCAATTAGATCACCATAGAAAAACTTATTAAGGGTTGGACCTGTTAGTTTTTCCTTTGGTGCTTTGTTGATGTCGTACCACACTTGCCGTGCTGGCTTACCAATGTTAGACATACGAAGGCGTGGCTCGTAGTCTCCATCAGAGCCGAGCTTCCTATAGATAGCCCGTCCAACATTCTTATAGAAGAGACTCTTGTAATCACCGTTAGGGGTATGGTCTGTATCTCCACTCAATAGATTGTACATGTCGGGGATTAAAGTGTCAATGGTCTTATACATTATGCTACTTCTTCAAGGTTCTGTTGGTCGGTAGCAACGTAACCATCGGAGCGTTTCTTGAGTGTGTTGACAGGAGCACCCGACCCCTCGTAAGGAATGAGATCAATGATCTGAACATTACGAAGAAACGCTTTCGTCTTACCAGCATGAGCACCACCTTGGATATCAAGCAGAGCAAACTCAACCTCTACCTTACTACCATTCCCAATCAAAACACTTTGAGTTACATCGTTTAGATCACAGTCAAGAACTTTTGGAGGGACCATAGACTTACCTGCCTTGGTCATATAGTTTAGGACAAAATTAAAACGATCTCCATTCTCATCCTGTTTAATCGTGGAGGCTAGGTTAAGCGACTCCATCAACTTCTTATTACGTGCGTCAAGATACAAAACAATTGAGTACTGATGTGCGTCTGTCTCATACTGAGAGAACTTATTGGGATGTGGTCGATCTAGTTTAGCCCAGTACGCAAGACCTTCAACGCTATGTACTTGAACATTATTGTTAGCCATTATTACTTCTCCTTTAGATTGATGATATAACTATGATAACATTTATCTACAGTTTTGTCAAGTCAACAGGCACATATTTATCTGACTTCATAATCTTACCGTCTTCTCTATACACTGGTGTACCGTTCTTGTCAAGCTTTGTCATGTTAGATTTATGAACGAGGTCGAACATGTGGTCTACCTTCCATCCATATCTTACACACATCGAGATACAAACGTACATTAAATCCATTAATTCTTTCTTGATTTTAGCTTTGTCTCCCTCTAAACAAGCGTCTACAAGCTCTTGATGTTCCTCAACAATTAGAGATAGGGGTAGTGTTAAGTCTTCCTGTTCAAATGACTTACCTATGGGATGACCAAAGGCAAAGTGAAACTGTTCTAATTTCTTTTGCATATTACCTCAGTGTGTTTCTGCCCAGTTGTTTCCAATCTTATACTCTCCATCTTGAGGACAAGTAAGACTAAGAAGTCTCGTTGTCTTGCGTATTGCATTCACTCCAATATCTGCTACCTCTTGTGCTAAACTTTCCGGCACATCTAACTGCCACTCGTCGTGAATGTTTGCAACAAAGTATGAGGATGGTGTGAACTTTTTATTCAGTAGGTCTTTGTAAAATACTGTCAACGCTTTCTTCATTACGATAGCACCAGCACTCTGTAAGAGAATGTTTAGTGCTGCGTGTTCTGATCTTATAAGAAGGTACCTGCCGTCAAGACCCTTGATTCTACCTGTTGTAGCTGCTCTGAGCACTCTTTCTCTAAGCCGTGCAAGTGCTGGTGTACTACTGAGAAAGCGTTCTTTAAGTCTTGCTCCATCGTGTTTACTTCCACCCACGATGGTTCCGATCTTAGCATCTCCTGCTCCATAGATGAATGCATAGATGAATGTCTTTGCCTGATCTCTTGATTCAAGTCTTGCAGCCATCTGGTTAGCTGTGTGTATGTCTCCATTGACAACCTCCTTTGTGTAATCTTTATCATTCATATAGTGTGCGAGCATACGTAACTCAAGGCCACTTGCATCTATACCTATTAGTTTATTTCCTTCGCTTGCTTTCCAGCATTCTCTGCATTCTTTTCCGTAGGGCTTTCTTGCTGACGGCACTTGAGCCATGTTAGGAGAGTTGTGAGACATGCGTGTAGTGATTGTACCACAGGTGCGAACACTGCCATGAACTCTGCCATCATAATCTGCTGCCTTTATCCACGGTTTAATATGGGAGATACGTTTCTGTAAGGTTAGGTAGTAACTAATCTCTTGTGCTTCTTTTATTTTAACAGTAGCCAGTACACTCTCATCAACGATAGGCTGTCCTGTTGGGGTAAACTTTCTAGGATGCCACCCCTTCTTAATTAGATAGTTAGCTATGTGTTGACGAGATGATAGGTTAAAGGGAATGTATTTGATGCGACTAAAGGGACCACGAACTACGGTCAAAGCATTCTCAACACATCCCAAGCCTACCTTAGATAGTCTACCTTCTTTAGTATAGCGTGGAATAATATCTCTGTCAAACTTTATTGATATCCCAGCCTCTTCAGTAATCTTAGTCTCAATCTCTTGAGCCTTCTCCATTAACTCAGCTAGAAGAATGCTTGCTTTACGCATGTCAAAATTAAACCCACGCTTCTCCTGCTTGCTTATTATGTGCTGAACCTCATGCTCTANCTTAACACTCTCCTCTGANAAGTCTTCTGCTTCTCTCAAGAGAAAGGAGAACAACTTGTCAGTGATGTGTACGTCCTGCTCACAGTAGTCTCNCATCTCTTCTGAGTANTGCTCGAAGGCAGTGAAGCCGATCTTATGAGAACCAAACCTCTTGCCCCAAGCATCGAGGGAGTGTCCTCCTTCTCGAATAGGATTGAACAGGCGTGACAGTAGTAGTGTATCTATGCACTGACTTGTCTTGATGCCTGAATCCCATAGCCTGTTAAGCACAGGTGCATCAAACGATATACCATTGTGCATGATGAAGAGACTAGGCTGCTCGTTGATGTAGCTGTTGAATGCTGCACCATCGTGAAAGGTCTTAACCTCTTTCGTGTCGTGATCTTTAGTAACAACAACATGGATCGTAGTAGCATTAAGACTATCTGTTTCAGCGTCAACTACCAGAAGACGTTTGTTCATCCACATCTGATACATCCGATACATCCCTTTCACCCATACGTCCTGTCAGAGGATCGTAGTACAGATGACATGCTGTGCCTGTCTCACCTGTCCATCGATTCTTCCACACCACTACGTCTGTAGTGTTACGCTCTATCTCATCCTCTGATAGTTTATTACGCTTGAGTCCGATGACCATGTTGGCAAGCTGTTCGATACCAGCAGTGCCTCTGATCTGACCCTGACGATTAACATGTACCACTGCAATAAGACTTATGTTCAACTCCATCGTCAATGTCTTTAGCTTGGTAGCGATCTCATCGAGTAGCTTACGTTCATCAGCACCGTTGCGTCCATCAGATACTACGATACTAATATGATCTAGTATTACGAAGCGACAGTCAAGTCCTTTCGCATAGTACCTGATCTTAGACATCAGAGTATCAATGTCCATGCTACCAAAGCTATCGTAGAAGTACACCCTATCGTCAGAGAGTAGGCGCTTACCAAACTCCTTGCGCTCCTCTGCACTTAGCACTGACTTAAACTTGTGTGCTGGGATGTTAGCTTCCATTGCAGTCAACCCTACACTACTGATACGTGGTGTCTCTTCAAGGAATAGAGTACCGATACGCTCGTTTGTAGTCTTCAATAGGTTGTAGACTACCTCTCTAAGGATGGATGTCTTTCCTACTCCTGTCTCTGCCGTGATGACAACCAACTCACTCATACGAATACCATCAGTGATTTTGTTAAGGCCATCCCACGGGTATGGAACTGTGTCTACGGCGTCATCCTCTGCTAGTCCCTCGATCATAGAGGACGATGCAAGGATGCCGTCAGGCACATACGTCTTAGCATTCCACCATGCAGACACAAAGTCTTTCTGCTTATTCTTAGTCAGGTAGTCGTTGGCATCCTTATCAACCAACGTCATCACCTTGGCCTTACGTGGTGAGAATAGTTGTGCTACCTTATTAGCAGCAGTGATACCGGGTTCATCACTATCGAAACAGATAACGATGTTGTCGAAGCTATCGAGGTACTCGAAGTGTTGCTTAACATTCTTAACAGCAGACTGTGCACCATTCTTGATGGATACGACAGGCCACTTACTGCCCAGCATTTGATAGGCAGACATCGCATCGATCTCTCCTTCAGTGATGGTGATGTACTTACCACCAGAAGAAAACAACTTCTGTCCAAAGAACTGGGCTACCTTTATGTCACCCTGACTGAACGTCTGCTTGCTTAGTACGTTGCGAATCTTCTCAGCAACTACTGCTCCCTTGTCATCGTAGTAAGGGAAGTGATTGGTACTACTGTCATCCGCTACAGTTACACCATAAGTCTTAACCGTGTCGAGAAGCAATCCCCTAAACGGTTTAGGATTAAGATTGGTTTCCATTTTATAAACAGTTCCACTGGATGTATCAGTTTGTTTGTCCCATGTAAACTTCTCACATGAGTAACAGAAAGTGTGATCGTCATACTCTGCTAGTGCATCAGTCGAGCCACAATCAGGGCAGGGTTGATGCGCTTCAATCAGATTGCTAGACATTTAGTGTATCCTTTACCTCATAATATTTTTCATCAAACCATTTACCAACTTTAATTACTTCACTTGGTCTTGCTGAAGACATAATGCCATTTGCTAACTTGCTCACCACAGCAATGTTACCCTTAACATATCCAAGGCGAGGAATAATTCTATCCAGATTTGGAGAATTATCGGTGATGTGTGCTGAAGTTTTGTTTCCGATTCTTATTCTGAGTGGTATACGCAAAGCAGGACAGTAATCATCTTTAGGCCACGCATCAGCAACGTCTTGTTTAATAAGGTTAAAAGGCAATTCCTTATCTTTTGCTCTCCTTCTTGCGCTGCTATACATATAACCAATCTTTCGATTTCTACGCTGGTCTAAATCAAGAGATGCTTCCCTCTTTTTATCGTACTCTCTCTTCCACTTCTTCTGCTTCTCCTTCTGCTCTTCAGACATAGATGCCTGATACTCTCTCTTCTTCTCTCTATCCCTCTGCTTATGCTCTTCAGACCTAGATGCATACCACTTTCTACTACTCTTTCTAGACTTCTCCTTCTCCTCTTCAGTTCGAGGCTTACGCACTATCTTAACAGTAAATAATTCAACTTGTTCCATAATTATCTATAAGCCTGTCGAGATACCAGCGTGCTTTCTTCAGGTCTTCGACGGGCTTCCCCTTATATCTGTAGCGCCAAACATACTTTAACACATTGCCTTTCAGATAGCCACAAAATTCTTCGTTGCTCATTGACTCTACGATTGCATCGATGCACTCTATGTTTCCTTCGTTGTAGTGCAGAGGCTTGTCAACAGGGTCATCCATCCTTAACTCCAATCGTATAGTCAGGTAACACTTCTAAGTCTGATACGATATAGTAACTTACGTTCCCCTCCTTGTCGAATCTTTTCTTTAGTCTTGCGTTAGCAATTACTCCACGCTTCTTCCAGTAGTAGTTTAGTCGAGCAGCTATCTTGTTGTTAAAGAAGAACTCATTTACCATTCTTCTCATACTCCCTAAGTTGTTCTCGCAAGCGTTCAATCTCTGTCGCTGCTGCTAAAAATATACTGTCAAAGAAAGGTGTAGCTGTGGGCTTCATCGTCCTAAGAATATGGACTAGGCTTTCGTTCTTCATTGCTTCTTGCATAACAACTCCTTAAAGTTTTAGATATCGTCTGCGACGTACCAGCTATTAGTAAACCGGAGTACCATCACCACCCCAGTTTTTGTCAGTAGTAACTGAGGCCGGGAGGACTTCTTTCGGTTTTTCTTTTTCGTTCCTGTCGTTGGTGCCGCTGAATTTATTTTTGAAGAGTTCTTTTTGGTTGTCGTCTTCTTTACCATCACTCGTAATCCTTACGGGTTTTAAATCTTTGATGATAGCAAAGACTTCGTTAGCATCATCCCAAGTTAGTCGCCTTGCTTTGTTCATAATAATTTCGACGTTGTCTTGAGTGATTACAAAATGATTCATGTTANCCTCCACTNTGTCCTGCTGCCATGCGAGCCTTCAATGCTTGCTTGATCTTATCTTCNTNTTCCTTATTGCTGCCCATAACGACAACATGATCCTCAAACCATGAGGCACGATTCTCTTTGCTTTTCTTACCGGGGCCACCTGCTCGTGCTCGTGCTCGTGCTGCCTTGA
>JGI24005J15628_10000776_pt1 | contig 17655 bp, 6 predicted proteins | sample LinPmetageLP40_FD_15628 | JGI IMG/M metagenome (IMG submission 15628)
CAGTTTCTGGTTTTGAAAAATCTGAAAAGATCAATGCGCCAAATTCACCTATGGCAGAAGTATATTGTACCCCACCTTCGCCTGGCGAGGTCGAACCTTCAGTATATTCATCGTCTCTCCAAAGAGTCGTTTCAGTGACGGCACCAGTAACAGATCCAGGCGTCCCTACAATGTTATTGCCCAATGTTCGATCGAGATTAATTCTAATTTCTCCGAGCCGTATTTCCCATTCCCATTCTTTATCAATAAAATCTGGTTTGGATTTTAACAAATACGTTGACAGTCCGCTGATTGCAGCGTGCTTTTCTTTTTGAGTACGGTGTGCGACATCAACAATGTCGTTTCTCTGTATACTAAATCCACTTGCAATAGGCATTTAGAGCTCCTTTAATGTTTTTCTTTATATTTATAAAAAAATTTTTGTCTTAATTTGTGTTTATTCTATGAAGTACCAACTTCTTCGTAAACATCTAAATTTGTGTCGGTATTAAATATGTACTGTCCATTGACAAAAACCATAATTCTCATCCCATTTCCAAACGCGGCGGTCGAACGCATCCCCTGATATCTTCTTAGATCTGGATTTGTGCCATCATAAAGATATGTCGTCATAGGAATATTGCTCGACTCGGCCACAACTTCGGCAGATGAGAAACATATAAGATCCATCTCTTCTTTGGGGTACATAAATCTCTGCGTTGTCAGACCCGTTGGGAATGTTATGACAAAACGATTTTCGTCTGTAATTGCCAGTTGCTCTAGTGGATTGATTACGGCGTTGCTGTCAATCTGGTGCCGAGTTGCAAACTTATGAACGTCTTGCGGTTTAAGAATATCGAATTCTCGCACAACAAATCTCCAAATATTTTTTGCGGTGTGTTCGTCTGCAAGATAATCTTCTCTGTCAAAAGGACTTAAAATATAAAAAGTTTTTGTGTTGTCGATATTTGATAAGTCGAGTTGATTTCCTGTTTCGTCGAAAACAGTAGTGACTTGATCTGCCGCCGTTTGTAGATTTGCTGCCTGATTAGAAAAGAAAACTCCCGCATCACTAGAATAAAACGATTCTCTTGAACATGAGTACATGGCATGAACTGGAAATTTTGATGCTTCATCGTCACGCGACATGCCAGTTTCGTTATTAACAGTTCTTTGAATGCAGAACCATGCATAATCATCTGCCTGATCGCCGGCCGCGTCATCGTAAATATACAATAAAATACCTCTTTCGGTCATTGTTAACCTGTAGGTAAATGGGTAAGAACCTGCGATGGTTGCATCCGTTTTTGGATATCTTTTAAACCAGCCAGAACCTTTTCTTTTGTTTCTAAATCGAATCGAACGATTATTGACATATTTTGTATAGTTGTCAACGTCGGCAGGTTGTGTTGTGCTTGCCAATGTACTGCCTGTAGTTGGAATATAAAAAGTTGCTAGAGGAAATTCATTAAAAGTATGTACTACAGAAGTGCCCGCGCCACCGGCGGTAGTGTCGGCAGTATTCGCGGCGGTCTGATCCAAATATGCGGGCCAGTAATATTTTTGTGTATTACCATGAGTAGAAACATCGTCGTTCAGACCATATACGAAATACGGTCCACTGTTTGCGGGATCTGATACGACTGTAATATCTTCGAAATGTAAATCTACCATTTCGCCTGGATTTCGAATGATGGAGGTATCTAACTGAATTCCGTTTGGTAATGAGATAAGTCCGTCTTGTGTTAGTTGTGGATTTGAAATAGATCCATCTGCTAATATCTGATTCGCTGTTCCGGAATTAATTTTCAACCAACCATAGGAAGGGTTTGGAATTCCGGTGCTCAGTTCCCAACCATCCGCCAAAGTTCCGTTAAACGAATAGCCCGGATGATATTGGTCTGGAACGAAAGTTGTTTCATCTATAATATTTCCGTTTGCGTATTTGGACATTCCCCGCGAAGATTGTCTTAAATTTAATTGGTACAACTCTTGTGGAAATTCTTTATCTCCTGTATTTCCACCAACATCAAAATAAAGCCGTGATCGAAGATCTAACTCTATTCTGATTCTATAGTTTTGATCAATTCCACGCGACACAGTACCGTTGTTAGGCAAACTTTGATTTGTTGTATTAAATATCAAAACGTGTTGTTTGGGGTTTGAGTTGCCAACAATTTCAGTAAAATTTGCAACGCCCGTATATGGAACACCCGATACGCCAAGTTGTGTAAAAAACTGTTTTTGTAAATGTGCAAACCCACCAGAAGAGTTGATCATTTCATTTCCGGCCACAGGGTTTCCATTATACATTGTCCAAGAATTTGTTAGATCTGCCGCGAGCACCATTAACATGCCACCGGAAACAGCGCCATCTGCTCCGATAGACCCTGCTCCCTCTAAATTGGTGAACGAACTTCTCTGTCGAGATATACCGTATTTTGTCAGTGTGGCAGGGTCTACATATCTTTGTGCCATTATTATAATTCCTTTTTGATTAGCCAATCATTTTCTAAAACCTTGACCATATTTTTATATGTCGAATAGGCATTTTCATTTTCTTGTCTATTTATATAAGAAATAGATAGGTCGATCTGATCTCCGATCCAACCCCACACCAAGTTTGTTTTTGGAATGGTATTGACAAGTTGTGGTGCAATTCTATAGTATTCCTCAATTTCATTAGGATAATTTTGTAATAAGAAATTGTCTCTAAATTTTCTTAAAATGTTTAATGTTTCGCCGTTGTCGGCTTCACCGCGCATTTCAACAATTGCAGTAGTCAAGAAACAACCACCGCCGCCACCACTGGATCCGCCGCCGCCGGCATCTTTGCCATCATACTGGGAGTTCTTCGCCTGATGGTAAGAATCGTATTCTCCGTTTGGGACATAGGAAACATTTCCACAGTTGTCTTTAGTGTAACCCCAGTTGTCTGATCCATCGTCGCCGCCACCGTTATTTGGGGGCCTTGGCGGAGGTGGAGGTGGTGGAGGTGGAGGTGGAGGGGGCGGCAACGGTCTATTATATGCAGCGCCGAGTTTTTCTCCATCAGCAGGAGTTTCAACGGAACAACTAAACCAAGTTCTGCGCCCGTCTGCCCACCATTTACCACCAGTTGATGTTATTTCGATTATTCCGCAAACACTATCTTTGACTGGCGGTATTACCCCGCCCTGCAACCGTGGCAATCCTCTTGCAATCTCTTGCCAGTTCTTTTTCAAGTTATAAGTAGTGAGTGAATAGTTAGTATCGGAATAGGTAAAATGGTTTATTTCCTCATCGAAAAATTCGGGAAATTTTGCCGGCGGGGTCATTGACCGCTGCTGGTCAGCGTCTCGCTTCAAGGGTCGGTATTGGTTTACACGCTCCCCAATCGCGACATACAAATGGGCCCGCGCACCGCCGCCCAACGTAAAAGTGTTTGGGAGCACCAAGTTGGACCCTTGCTGGATGTACGTTTCGCCGATAGTTACCTTTGTGTAGCCATAAACGCCACCACTGATAGTCCACTCATGAACTGGACCCGTAGTATCAAAAACAAGAGGCAAGGGCCCGAGTGTTCGCAAGAATCCGAGTGCTGCTGCATCTTTCCANTCTTCCCACGGTTTATTCAGTCTCGTTAATACAGGTGCTAATGCTGCATTTACTTCTGCTCTAGTTCTGTAGTAACTCCCACTAGCTTGTTGCACACCTGTAACGTTATTTTTAATAACCGCTTGCATGTACTGGTCACTTCTCAAGTTATTCCAAATATGTGTCCACCTGCCGGGGGACTCGCCCACCCCTGTTGCTGACTTGGCATTTTGCAAAGTCCAAGGAACATAGGATGTAGAACAAAGAAGATAGTTTAGTTTGGGAGTGGTCGGAAGAGATACTGCTGTGTTTGTTGGTGGTGGTGCATAGAATTCGCTTTTGCCTCCCGACTGATCACATACATATTCTTCTCCTACACCAATAGTGATGGTGTCTCCGTATTCTGGTTGATATACCATCACATAATTGCCTGGCTTCCTCCACGGAATATATGATATCGTTCCATTTTGGTGGAAATGTATCCTGCTTGGCCCAATTCCCATTTCCGTACTCGGAGTTTTTCTGAAAGTCATGTCTGGATTCGTGACACCCATTGTGTGAACTTTGAATCTAATTTCACACGAATCCGCAAAAACATTTCCGACATCTTCAAAATCGTCCGCGGCATTACTACCTCTTCTTCCCGATACAATTGGTTCGTCGCTACTAAACTCTGGTTCGCAGTATAATTTTTTTCGAAGACTTGTTGCCGGATATGGAACTCCGAAGTTTCCGAAAGATGCTGCAGCCAACCAATTCTCCAAATTCAAAATACTTCCATTCGCACTAGAAGGTGCGATGTTTGCGAGATCTTCAGCCACGGGCGTAACGCTTACCGAACACCCGTCAGATTTAAACTGCGTTTTGCTCTCTAGCAAACCATTTTTTCTAATTCTGCCGGTATACGCAACATAATATATTTTAGGAACATTCGGATCTTCAGTACCGAGGACATCAACAATGTATGGCATTGTGTATGATGGATTATAATTATCTACGCCTTTGAGCGAAGTTGTCGAAGAAAATTTTTGTTGGACAATGTTATAATCTTCGTCTAACAAAACTGTTCCTGCATGAGTCATCTCTGAATATGCGCGGCCGGTAGCACCAAATATTTGCACAAATCCATCGCCACCTTTTCCCGATTTTGAAACATAACTCGATCCAACATAAAACCCTGTACCATATACAGGATGGTTAGCATACTGATCTCGGTCTGCCAGACTTGGTCTAAAGTTGTCTTTATCGGCTTGATTATAATCCGTATATAGATTGATAGATTGTACACCACCCTCGGGAACTTTAATAGTAATTTCTTCGCCCGGAGCCGTTTCAAAATCACCAAGATAAGTGGTTGGCGATGCATCTCCACCGTAGGTCAAAGCGCCGCGCTGTGCGTGTTGACCTGCGGCACCACCTGTGCCCCAATCGGTGCTGTTGGGCTCGATTGGCCCGCCCTGATTGGGGTGTTCGTCTGCAGCGGAATATCCATCCGCCCACGCCGAATCCCCACCACTGCCATTACCACCAGCCGCAGAATTAACTTGGCCGTATAGAGAATCCTCCCACCAAATCATATTAATAGGATATCGGCTTCCTGCAAACCAATCCATTTCGTTAGCACCACTTGATTGCTTTTTATGTCTTTCTGGGTTAATTACTGGTAAAAATGCCGCGCTCTCGCCCGCAGTTGCAGCGTTGGTGATGCCATATATCTTTCTGGTCTGTGGACTGTCTGCATATTTGTATAATTTGTTAGTCGGAACTGCGGCAGATCCCGCCACCTGAACACTCGTCGGATCGAAGTTTTTGTCGGTGCCTTGCAGACGCATCGATTTTCCACCACCCTTTCCACCCAACACTTTAACCGTTAAATCATTTGCAGTAATAAGGACGCGGCCGCCATTATGACCCTCTTCAATAATTGGGGTCAACGTGCCTTTCAGTTCGCTATCATTTGCAGTAATTTTCTGCACACTACCACCACCACCACCCGCTGTGGCGATGATTCTAAATCTAGTGATTTTTCTAGGAATAGTCATTGTCCATTCGCCGAAAGGGAAATAATCTGTATTCAGATTAGTATTTCTCAAAAGCTTTTCGTATCCACTATCTTCGCCCAGTTCGGTTCCTAGTCTCATTTGTGCGTGCCGGACCTCAATTCTTGCATATGGTGTACGAACTTCTAACATAACACAATACGCGCCGTCTTTCCGCGTCACATACTGTTTCCAGTTATCTTGTAATTCCGTCCAATAATTTGGCGAGCCTTCGCAATGTCTCCAAAAATCGTCTTCATCTATTGCCGGCAGTGCAGTTGTATATGGTCTTACTACAGCGGAAGTGCCATAGTAATCACTCCAATTTACTCTCCCTCTAAGCGCGACTGTGGGTTCATGAATTGGAATATTTTTGTTTTCGAATATATCTGGTACGTTTGCACCTGTACGATAATACTCCGAAATCGAATGTTTTGCGGTGTTAGTTTGCGGCAAGAACTCGTTATAAATCTGTCCTAATGTAATTCTTCCGGATTTATTTAATGGCATGAATTTATACTCTTTTTTATCGGGTTACACGAAGGCAGATATGTCGCCGGTCGAAGTGATGTTGCCATTGCTGGTAGTTGCCGAAATTGCACCTCTTACTTCTAAATCACCAGACATGATATCACCCGCCCGTCTTACAAATTTTGTGCTGTCGTCACCATCTAATAGTGGTTTCAATAGTGCATATAACGCATTAAGAGAACCAACCACATTGGTCGAGTATATTGCAGGATTCAATGCTGTCATGTCGCCATTGAGCGCCTGAAAATAATTATGTTCTGATGTAATCCTATTATCTGCATTTTGTATCGCTGCCGGCAAAGTGTCTTCTGTGGCCACATATAACAAATCTAAATGATCGTCAATTATACTAATATTTTCTCGAACAGTGTACCAAACGGCATAAGTGTTGCGGGTGTCGGTTATATAATTTCCGCTCCCATTTGTTCCGACACTATTCATTAGGGCCACAATTTCATCTTGCATGTTATCAATAGTGTTGTCGTTTTTTCCAATTTCATCTGCATTGAGTCTTACTTGATTGTCCAACACTTCCAAAGAATGTCTTACTTTTGCAGATGCGTTGCCCAATTCATCGGTATAATGATTTCCTATGTAGTTTGTTCCCGCAGGGAATGTGAGATACCCATTATCATCTTCATCGCCGAGTGCAAATGCAGTTCTTCTCTGTCTGTCGTCAAGTCTTTTGGTCTCAATGTCTAATTTTTCAATAGAATCTGCGATAGTTGTTGCTGTCGTCAGATATGACGATGTGGAAAATGGCAGGAAACTACCCGTAACTTCTAGTCCCACCGCAGCTTGCGTGATATCCAACTCTGATTGTAAAGCTGCATCTGCGGCCATTCTCTCGTTTTTTTCGTTTGTAATAGACGTATCAATATATGTTACAAGTGTATCATATGATTTGTTGATAGTTTTTACGATAGTAGATTCTTTTATTGGAAGATGAATTGCGTTCATATCACCAATGTTTGCAGTGTTTATATCTGCGTGTGCATTGACTTCATTTATTGCATCAACAATAGTTGTGGCGCTGTCTGTATGAAGAAAACTCAAGTTTCCTATGTTCGCGGCCGCCGCCTCTGCATGGCCAATCATCAAATTTGTTTTTATGCGCCACTCTTCGAAAGTGTCCGTTTGGATAACTTCGATCAGACTTGGGTATACTACAGCCATTTATATTCTCTCCAATATTATGTTTAATATTTTTTTTATTTCGTCTATTTCGTTTTTTAGGTCTCTGACCTCTTCATTTCTTCTATTGTGATAGCCCAATTTGTTTTTATAATCCAAAAATGCCCTACTATCGGTATTTATGAGCGCTCGAGATTTCATGTCCCTCTCGAGCGTTTTATTAGTTTCTACTTTTAGTCTATCCGCCATTTTAACTCGCCAATGCTATAATTCTAAGGTCTTTTACTTTTGGAACAACCGACGAATTTTTTGTTTTTAGAACAATTTTTATTGAAACTGAAGAAAATTCTGGTAAATTTCTTATATCCATGTCATATTCTTTGAAGTCATATTCGCTTGCAGATGCATTGTTGTATCCGGCGACTCTAGGTATCAAAGTATATGCCAATTTAGAAAATATTTGGTCCTCTGCCGTCTTAATCCTATAATAAAAATCTATATCACAACCGTCCTGTCTGTTTACACCACAAATGACTCTAATAGATGTTGCCACTTGATCTAATGAAACTTCCTTTGTGATATATTTAGTCGCTGCGGACCCGCCGCTTGCTGCTGTTTCATCTACAAATCCAGTATTTACGTGACCAAAGTTTCCCTCTAAGACATCGAGTGGATTATTAGTTTTATTAGAAATCAAAATAGAACTCATTCTTGACGTGTCAATAACCGGAGACACACTATCATTGTCAGTAGTCATTTCTAATTTAAATACAAGAGATTTTTTATCCAGCTGTCTTGTGCTTGTACTAAATTCTTGTTCGTTGAAGTTTGTCGCAATCATTCTCGGCGTTGAAAAATTAATATTGGTATTTGGGGTGAATGCCGTATAGGTTGTGTCTCGGACGCCCGGAGCATTAATAGAATCTTGCGAAGTGCCGCTAAGAGTTCTCATATACGAATCAATTCTAGTTTCTGGCAATTCGATTGTTGAAATAATTGATTTCATCGAATCATATTTGAAGTTTGATTTGTATCCAACTCCGTTTGCCGAGGTGCCGTTCGATTTGGGCGTATATAAATTTGTCACCGTTGGTAAAATTGCACTAGGGTATGCAACTTGCAAAGTTTCTATTCCAACAGGATAGAAAGGATTTTTCAAATCAATGGTAAAACTTGTCGCAGTTGTTTGTGTTACAAGGTGCGAACCATTAAAGGCTGAGGATGGGTATACATCATACTGGCCATGGAAACCAAACAATGTAATATAATTATATCCATTAGGTTGCCAATGTTGTGTAGAAACTGCGCCGCCGCTATTCGGAACGGTGAATGTTACTTCAGAACTGCCTGCATTAATTTTCATGGAATTTTCGCCAAAAGGTTCTTTCCAGAAATCAGTTCCGATATCATCAGTTTCTTCGTTTTGAATAAATATTTGTGCCCGAGTATTTGTATCAAATTTTGCCCGCATTACTCTGAATTTCAAATCTTCCATTTGATCGGCAGTCCAAGTAGATGCGTTTTGTGATTTAAAGAATACGCCCGCATATGGTTGTTTTGAAATATTACCAGATCCGTCTAACGAATCTTCTCCCATTCGTGCCACGTGCGCCCGATATCCTTCCGTGTCGGCCATAATTACAATGCAATATTCTGTATTGTCCTGAACAAAAATTGGCGATGGGAAAACGAATTGAGTTGGTAGAATACCATCGTCTGATATGTTAACGTTTTCTGGATATACAATAGAAGTGCCCAAAATTTTCGGGCCCGGATATCCGTTTACAGTCTGGCGAATTTGACAGGTTACAGGTTTGGTTTCGTCCCTAGTTGAGAAAAATAATTCAACCGCCGTAATAAACGCGCCACCATCTTGATCTATCATAATAGTTTGTGCCAATGGATCATACCAACCACCGGCAGTAATTGAGAAAAATAATTCAACCGCCGTAANAAACGCGCCACCATCTTGATCTATCATAATAGTTTGTGCCAATGGATCATACCAACCGCCGGCAGTAATTGTTGTATTGATAGATGTGTCGGTTATTGCTTCTGAGTCTGCGACTTCTCTAGTCGTAAAGTCTGGGATGCGAGTGAGAAGAATTTGATCTGCCACCTGTTCTTGAATACCACTTGCAAGATATGTTGCTTGTGCTTCAGTACCATTATCAGTGCCATTGCCGGGCTGGTCTGTCAACTTAAAAATACGTTCGCCCGTTTTAAATCTGATGTTATCGTTATTAGGAATTTCAAAAATACCATCAACAAATCCAGATTCGTTTGACATAATTTCTTGAGAACCTACGACGATACCACTACTGCTCGGAAAGGCACCTAAGTTTTTTGTATTAATACCGTTGTCGTTAGTTCCGTCTGGATATTCGATAACTGTTGACTCGCCGGCGATATATTTGGAGATATCATGTTCGATCAATTGTGAAAATGATGAGGCTAAATGTACTGTTAAACTTTGACTGCTATTCCATACTATATCAAAACATCTGAGTCTGTGGCCGGATGCATTACCCTGCACGAACACTCTGCCGTGATTTGCTCTAACTCTTTTACGTTCGTTTTTCCAGAAAGTGGCTACTGTTGTAGGTACGTTAGTGAAAGTGATTTTTGTAGTAGATGCACAAAACTCTGAAACATCGACTCCATCAAAAAACTGAAAAAGTTTTGTGTTGGGTTTCATCTTTTCGGCACACCAATAAACCGGTCTTGATCGCATCCAAGGTATAATTTCGGAACTTACTACTTTTTCTCCGACAGTAGTTCTATCATCTCTCATAGAAACAATGTCTTGTGTACCAGTTCGGTCTTTGGTGCCCGTGATTTTGGTGCGCGTTGTTGTGACCGTAGCCTTACGGATTAAACCCATACTTGCAACGATAGGTGTTGCAGGACCACGTTCAGACCCCGTGCCGCGTCTTTGCGTTTCCGTGGCGGTCGATGTTCTCGAAGTGCTACCCGTCCAGTTATTTTCCCAAGAGTTCCAACTTGTGCCCATTACACCGTCTGCTGGCAATAATGCACCAAATAAATTTTCATATTCTTCACGTCTATCGGTTACAATATCCGGTGCCTGAGTTGTAACTTTCCACTCATCCGTAGATGGGAACATATGGATAGAACCTTTAAATGTGAAAATTGCGAATGGATTGACATTAACAGTTTTTGAAGATTTCTCTTGGGTAATCATATAGACAGAGTCATATCCCATATAGATTTTTTGTTCCTGCACAGAATATCCAGCTGTACCGGATCTGTCATAACCAATTTGATTACTAGAATTTCCAAGTCCTGTTGATATACCACCCGATGCGGCATGGTTTACTTCCAGATTTACCAATTTTTCGGTAAAAAATGGACGCATTAAATTATTTTGACTATCTAAAGAGCATTTATAGTCGGGATCAAGGGTGTCGCCGATTGAGTGATTTGTAAACTGATCGACAATAAATCCGTTTTTAAATCTATCGTTGCCATTCTCATCTTTAACGGCCATGTCCATTGTGTCTTTTTCTAAGAGGTTGAGAGTCGTATAATACTCTAAATTGGAAATTCTTTTTTCCAATTTTCCGATATCTCTCATAGTATACCTTTTGTTGTCCATCATTTTGGCAGTAACCGCAGGTGGCCCACTTGTATATGGTTTGGTTTGCAGTTCGTATAGAACCATACCCTCTGACGGATCCTCTGGAAGGTCTGCATCAAGTGACGCCGCACCGTACTTGAGTCTAACGACACCCGTTTTTGTCATATAAAGTTTATCTGCTCTGGGCAAGTATACTCTTAAATCAGCCCCCAGCGCAGTACCGTCGATGGGATATTCGGTAGGCGAACTTACAACACCGTAACCGATAGGATATCCTGCCAATTGTTGATATTCTAGGGCGGGGCGAAAGTCAATTATATCTGACAGTCGCGTATCACCAAAACTTCCAATCGATTCGTAATCAGCATATGAATCGACAGATGCATAATCACCAACACCGTGTTGATAATAATCGTATACAATAATGGGGCGGCCGCCGCAAGGGGTCATTCCTGGCTTTAGGAACAATTCTCCAAGGTCAATACACGAAGGTTTTTGGCCACCAAATAATGTGTATCTGCTAGTAATGTCGTTTAGTTTGACAGGTACTTGTGTGGGGTTAGAGATTAAACTGGCTTGTGTTCCCCACGCAGAAATGATTTGTTCTGCAAAGGGGTTGCGAGTCCCCGACACAGTAAGCAACGCTTCCAAATCACTTAAACTAGGAACACTGGCGATTGCTATATCTACATTAAATGGGCTTTCACCTGTGGTTTCATAAAACTCATACGCATCTCGCGCAAATTTAAATTCTGCAGCGTTCATTTCGTGAATAAACTTGAAATCGCTGGCCACTACACTAATTCTGTACGCATGGTTTATAACGTTACAGGTATCATATATGGCAGAAATATCCGCAATATCTGATCGAGAAATTTGCAATTCGGACAGACTCAGTTGTAAATCGTTGCCGGCACCAACAGTAAATGTTGGATTTACGACTCCTGTCGAACTACTATAGTTCTGTCCCAATACATCTGCATCATATGTTGATGTTGTTGCATTAGTAGCAGAAACCGTGTTGTCATATGCGGGTTGTGATAACAATCCACCAATTGCAGACTTCAGAGTAAAAGGTAGTTCGATATTATTTTCAACCAAAGTCTTGCTCTTTTCGGGAATTTCGACCTTTCTAACTGGTGCATGAATTTTTATCTGACTGTTTTGTGCAATATTGCTAATAGTAATACTTGCACCTCTTAGGTCGCTATCATAACTGACATCGCCGACAATTTTACCCACTATGCCTACTGTATCCGTACCGCTGGCGTTATAATAAATTGCAATAAGATCTTCGTCCTGAATCAAACTTGTATTTTGATCGGTCAAATCTATACGGGCGACACTACCTGACATCGTACAATCGAATTTTCTTATGACATTATATTGCGTGTCAACAGATTCCACACCCGACACATCATCTACAAATTTAACAGTTTTGACCCAAGGATGGCCGATAGGAACTATACTCGAACCACTACCACCATTTAAAACGGCCGCGGTAAAAATTCTTGCAGATGCAGTACCTATATCGGCAGAAGTTTTGCCGTCAAAAGAATTTAATCCTACCCCAGAACTACCACTGGCAATCGCCTCATTAATAACTTCATTTACAATAAAATTTCCGGTTGGAAGCGGAATTCCGTTTGATATTTGATGATTTCCATAATTGAGACTCTTCACCAACATAATGCCCGTAGAATAATCCCAATAATAATTCATACCTCTAATATCAAGATTGTACTTGTCAAAAATCATACTAGACGCGGTAAAGTTTCCTTGCATATCGGACAGTTGCAATTTTGTTAAAATATTGGCTCCAAAATAATATGTTTCTGTACTTCCGGCGGGTGTAACAGTTTCCTCGGAAACCAATGACCGTGCATCAGAAATAAGATAATCCACATTTGTCCTTGGATTTGTTTTGTATTGGATATCGTACAAATAGACTTTCCAAATACCTCTTTCCACTGCCCCAGAAGTAGGTTTGAATATGGCCGCCGAATAATTATTACTCATTGCGCTCGAAGAAGATTTGCTAAAATATTCTACTGCTTTTACTCGCGCAGTTGCAATAACATCGGATCCATAAATATTATTACCTAATAGATTACTACCACCCTCATAAAATGTTGCATCTTCGCTATATGTTGAAGGAACAAGATATGAGTTTGATGTCAAATCAATATTCAGCTGCGGCGCGACAAACTTGTTAACACTATCGTCTGAAATGTGCATATTGACAAGTTTTACGTTCGAATCAATTTCTGGAATGCCCTTCATGTCAGAAATATACATAAACGATCCTAAAGAAACAGGCATAAATTTATTGTTTATCTGGACGTTTGTCCGGGCCTTGCGATATGGAATATATTTTACACGATTTGAAGAAGGCCTTCTTTCAATTTCAAATCCCCTAATATACGCCTTACCATTTTCAACACCCATCGCAAGATGTGCTCGCATCGCATCTAATAAATTTTCATGTGTGCGGCCTGGATAATATAAAGTTCCTGTGGAATCTAAATTTTGTGTTGGATATAGAGCCAATTCAATACTAGAAATTGTATGCGCCTCGCCCTGTCCTTCATTAGACATGCCGATTTCATTTGGAAATTCTGACAACGAAAATTCTCTGGCCTCGACCTCGGTATTAAATGACATATCTTTCATAAGAAAAACGCCATCATTGTTATTTTCGTTGAAATATTCTCTGATATCTAATGGAAAACTTTTGACAGTAAAGTTGCCGTTAGTATCATAACCGCGTCTGGCCATAGTTCTCTGCAAAGATGTCTCTGGTTTTGTATCAACTAATACATCAATTTTTCCATCGGTAACTGAAATTAATTCAATAAAGTTGTTAGTGTCGATAGTATCAATATCTCTTTTCGCAAGAATCAAGTCAACTTTATACCTATCGGCTCCAGGCGAGTTGAAATTTGTACTGCCCAAAGAATTGTCCAAAAGGCTCGAATCGTCGTTATAAGACGCGATAGATTCGCGAATCTCTAGGCCAATTTTATATGTCGGTTTGTTACTATATTTGTCTAAAATAATGCTTTGGCCAAGAACCTGAACAAGATTGCCCTTGATATAATAAATACCCTGTTCTATAAATGCAAGAGACCCAACACCAATTGGATTGGAACTACCATTTGCCGTCTGTTGAACTTCACATGTTAGATTTGTACCATCAGTCGTATAGGCTATCAAATCTTCACCTTCTACAAATGTCGCACTATCTCCGTCACTAAATGAAACGCTTTCTCCATTTACCACAAGATTTTCACCGGCCGCGTTGATAGTGTAACCATCAACTACTGTTCCGCTGGGGGCGACCCCTTCGAGATATTTAATATAAAGTGTTGCCGGTTCATCATCCGAAACCGTGATAATATTGTCGTTGTTCAAATCAACCGGATCCGAAAAGTTTACAACTAATGCGCGAATACCAGTTTTTTTACCCTGAACAATATTTCCGATGAAATTGTTTGCGCTCAAAATACCACTAGGAAGGTCTACTTTCACATACCCCGCCTTAGTGTCCAGTGCTGAAGCGCCTGGGACTACCACTGCCCCGTCTTTAAAGAAATGATCAGATAAATTAGATATCTGTTTTTGCAAAATACTTTGCATCTGCGTCATTTCTCTTGCCTGCACAGAATTTCCAGGCTTGAAAAGTATTTTTAAATATCCCTTATTGATATCGTAGTCATCAAAATAAGGTGTTACATTTAGATTTAAGGCCATATTTACTTTCTTTCAAATTTATTAAAATTCGAAGACAACTTTAATATCTTCTATTTGGTCGACTGCTCTTGCCACTGGTTGTCTATTTTCTACATACAAAACCTTGCCAGAACCAGTAAGCACGTCAAATGTATCTTCACCGGCGGTGCCGAAATCTGGATGTTTTGGGCCGCGATATAATTCTTCAGACGCGGGTGGGTTTCCTGTCGTAGCCTCTTGTGGATCTGCGATGATCGCAATCTGCCTGAATTGTGCATGTGCTCCAACAACAGGGAACATAACATTAGTTTTATTCACTGGCGTGGCGTCTGACGTCAATCTGCTGGCCTGTTCATCATATTCTAACCGCATGGAAACCATGCAGTAATATCCACCCATTTCTTCGATTGCGTCATACCCATGTCCCATATCTGGCGATATGATTGGTTTAATTTTACATGCATTTACATTAACGTTGCCGCTGGAATCATATGCAGGAACGTTAGTGACACCGCTAGTGTCAATTACCGCATTATTTACATGTGTCCAATTTTGTCCCGCGCTAGTAATTACAATTTCTGTAATTTTATTACCACCAGACACTAAACCATATCCAGAAAATCCACTTCCATTACCATCGATGTCAACGCCTGGAGCCACGATTACATTTGTTCCAGTACCCGAAAATCCATCCGTACCATAAACATCTACAGTACCAGTTGCAACATTACCTGCCACTGACCATGTCAAAATTTTGAAGTTTTCGTTTGTTTGTAGATCGATAATATGATAACCGACATAATCCAAACTTGAGTTTGGAATACCAGTAAGACTAAACTGTGATCCGTTGCCACCAACTCTTAAATTTGATGCACCACCACCAGCGTTTGCGAAATTAATATTCGAATAATAGCCAACACCACCCGTTAATCCACCACCGACTTCGTTTTCTACAATTTTAACGTGTTCTATTTGATTTGCCACAACCGCAGCTGCCTGTTGAACTTGCCATTGCATTCCGTTTGCGCTAGAATTTAAATTCCCATCGGGTTGATTTATAATTGTGTCGATTGGAATATAGTCTTTTGTCAGAAATTTCAAGGCATCTGCCAATTGGATAGAATACATATACTTCCAAATGTAACCATCAGAAGTCATTTCAAAATCTGTATATGATTGTGTTGTTGGTTTGACTGTTGATGCAATGGCAATACCTGTCGTCGCATCGTCTACAAATCTTTGATTGTTGATACATTTATAGACATTGTACTGATTTGACGTTTCAGTAATCACATACCCATTAGGAATAACTTCTTCGGGTGCGTCATGCTCATACATTGTATAAACACGACCAGATTGCCAGTTAATTCTAGGAATTGCAAGAGTCATATCCGCATAGTTGACCTTCTTAAATGCGATAGTTTCTGCTTTGGTTTCATATCCATATCCAATAGAATCCTGTGGGGTTGGTGGATTTGCATCATTCACCCAAGGCGTATGTTTTGCAATTCCCATAAACAAATGGTTGTAAACTGCAAGTCCCTGATAATTCCATTTCAAGGTTGCACCATCATCGATCAGTGCATTTTCAACTATAGTCGTCGGACCATCACCAGTACTGGCAGATGTACCGGCCACCAGTGCAATAAATAAATTTCCGTTATTGACTACAGTATCTCCCAGAACGTAAGTATATCCGGGCTTCCATTGAGGCGCTGACCGGTTGATTGATTGTAAGAATTCCTGTGCATTGAATATTCTCAGTTTATTTGTGATAATTGCTGCCATTTGTTTGCCTTCTTATATCGTTTGCGATTTTATATCTATTTATAATCTTTTTAATCGGCTAAAGTTGAATTTATATTATTATTAATTTCCGTTACCGTTACCGGCGGGGTATTGTAAGTCATTATTGACGATTCCGGTGCAAAATTAGTTTTTTGGTGCAACATACCGTCATCGGAATATCTCATAAATGTGTTGTCTGTCATTAGATTTTCATCATAGTCTATTCTGTCCACATTTTGATCAAGTAACTGCAATTTCTCATTAAATTTAAATCTTTCGACTGATAAATTTGTCGGTCCCATCCGTTTTCGTGTATTCGATTTTGGAGTTTCTTCACTCATCACCAAATATACGGGGGTAATGTTAATATAAGAATCTAAGACTGCTCTATATTTTCTGTCAGTTTTTTCAGTAATTTCCGATATTCTAGTATTTCTCCATTTATGATCTGTACCGTCTGTATTCGCAACCCAATCACTATCGGCAGATTCGTCTATAGGCAAATAGTACCAAATATTATAACCACTACCTTTGCGCGGAACATATGACAACCCGTTGCCGTTGTTCAGAGGTCTATGTTTCCAATACGGCGAATCGTAAATTTCTTCAACGGGGCTAAACAATGCAGCCGACAGTCGTTGCCAAGGATATCTATCTGTAAAATAAAATTTGAAACGTTCGAGGGATCTGTAAGTCGTATGTAGAGTAGGAACATCTCCCTCTTTGTTGTTATTAAATCTTCCTGAAATATTTATAATCATTTTTTCGTCGCGTGGATTCGCTCCATCCATAATGGAACCAACCCAATAGTTAGGCAACCGGTCGACGTTACCTCTAAAGACAGTATCCCATCTAAATTCTACTTTATTTGGCTGGTAAGATGGCGATCCATAATCAATAGGTAAATTGCCATACTTGCCTAAAAATTGAACGTCAAAAGTAACTCTACGATCTATGGCGCTGTCCCAAAATGTCACCGCAAGAATTCTATACTTGCCCCAAGATTGAGTATTTAACCATTCGTCTTCGGTAACTGTCGCGTCAGATGTGTCATATATCGTAACAGTATTTCCGATAATTTCCGACTCATAATAATATCCATAGTCTTTGCCAGATGCATCGCTGTAATTTAATGCGATTTTCTGCACGTCATACCAATCGTATGCGTCTACATCATCCGCGCCTAACAACGCATAGCGCCCAGTGCCGCGATCTACTGAAGCGCTCCCTACTGTGTCGTCCGCGACCTCGCCCCGGCCGACGCCGTTATACAGT
>JGI24005J15628_10000778_pt1 | contig 17627 bp, 25 predicted proteins | sample LinPmetageLP40_FD_15628 | JGI IMG/M metagenome (IMG submission 15628)
ATGGGACTATGGGGAAAATCTACTTCCGCGGATAGTAGACCAAAGTTTCTGAAAGGTGACGGCGCTGAAGGTGCAGGGGGCAAACAAGAAGACGCTCTAGCAACTACAAGAGGCTGGGAACTAAAAGCAGGAACAGCGGCAAGCGGAAACGACAACGCTAATGCTCAAAGTGAGATATTAGTTTCAATAGGCGGATTGTCTGCTACTCTTGGAGCAGCTAACATAATGTCTGTTGACTTTACAGCAGGAACTTACGCACACGATGGCAGTGATGACTTTGACTTAGTATATACTTTTGACGAAGCAGTTACAGTTACATCAGCGGCAGCAACAGCGAACAATACAATTTCAAACAAAGTACATGTAAATGTACAATGTTTAGGACCAACTGATATGGCAAATGATGGTGCAATGGAACTTCAATACCATTCAGGTTCAGGTACCAACAAATTAACATTCAGAGGAAGAATACCTTCAGCAGCAGTTGCAGGTGGTTACATTGCAGACCTTAACGGTACATTTGCAATGGCAACAGACGGTTCTTCAGCAATTGTTGATGGTAACGGAACAACAGTAGCGGCAGCAGATGCAGACCACGATGGTGGTTCAGCGGCAGCAGGTGCTGATGGCGCAAGTGCAATCTTTGGAACTGATGTTGTAAAAACAGGTTCAACAGTAAATACTCTAACAACAACAGCTGGTTCATCCAGTGGTTCAGTTGCAGTATTAACTGGCGTTGTATTTGGATAATAAATAGAATTAAATGGGGAGGTAATCTCCCCATATAATGATGGTAGTTAAGCATATGCGTACTACCAGTAGCATTCCCCTAATACATACGGGGTTTATATAAGGAGAAAAGACATGGCTGATAAAAAAATTACAGCATTAACTGACCTAGGTTCTGGTAACATAGCGTCAGCTGACTTATTACATGTTATTGATGATCCATCTGGAACACCAATTAACAAAAAAATATCTATAGCGAGTATGTTCGCTTCAATACCAACAGCAGTATCAATTAACCCTGGTGCTTCCGCTAACATTACTTTCAATAGTGACGCTACGGATTCAGACTTTATTGTATCAAATGACAATGAAGAGGCATTTAGAGTTGATGGTGCAAATAGAGAAGTAGTTATCAACGAAGCTTCTGGTCAAACAGACTTTAGAGCAGAAACTAATTCTTACGCTAGTGCATTACTAGTTGACGCTTCTGCTGACCAAGTACAAATCAATGCAACACCAGTTTTTGGGTTAACTCAATTACTTACAGGTGCAGGTGCAATTGATGTAGTATCTGCTATCACAGAGGTAGTATCTACAGGTGCTCAAGCAGGAACTTTTGCTGATGGTGTCGAAGGACAAATCAAGTTTATAGTAATGAAAACTGACGGTGGTGATTTTACCATTACACCAACAAACTTTAATAGTGGTTCAACAATCGCTTTAAATACTGCTGGTGACGCTGTACTATTGTTATTTACAAATAGTGCATGGTACTTAATTTCAAACCAAGGTGCTACTATAGCATAAATCATATAGGGGGCACTTGTTGCCCCCTTTTACTATGGAGATACAATGAAAGAACAACTTGAAGCGAAGAAAACACAGTTACTAGAAAATAAAAAGATAGTAGAGGGTCAAATACAAGAAGGCACTAGACTATTAGAAAAGGCGAGGGCAGACTTGAACGCAATATTAGGTGCAATTCAGGTAGTCAATCAACTTTTAGAAGAAGGTGATAAAGATGGCACAAAAGATTAGATATGGTGCAGGTGGCGTTCCTTACTACGAACAAACCTCAGACATTGAAAAAGAACAAAAAGATTTAGAAGCGTCTTTGAAACAATCAAAAGCGGCAAAAGCAGAGAGAGTGACAAAGAAAAAGAAAAAAGTAATCCAGGAAATCATGGGAGATGACCTGAAAGAACAAAGGGAGTTATTAGATGAAATCATTTAAAGAGTTTGACAACAAACAGATAGATGAAGTATTGTCTTCAACTACTCCAGTAAATGCACCTGCTGAAAGTGATATGGCATTAAACGATATAACAAATGACGAGATTGTTAGCCGTATCAATAAGTTTGTTGGTTCAATTGCATCCATGGAACACATTAATCCTATGGCAGCAGTAAATCACTTACGAAGCAAGTTGCACGGTTTAGGGGTAGAGTTTGCAGGTGATACGGAGTTACCTGAAGACGCTAAAGACGGAACAATTAAAATACCATTAAGTAAATTTGGTGGTGTGTATGGAAAAACAGGTGAAGAACCTGCAGGTGAGGTAAAAAATGATGATGGTATAGTAAGAAGTTTATCACTTACATACGAAACATTAAAAAACGGAGCATGCAAGGTTTACGCTAAATTAGTTTAGGACCTAGAATGAGATTTGATAAGCTGACTAAGGGCAATGTCCTGATGTTCGCAATACAAAATTATGACAATCCTCAAGCAGAGGGTGAAAAAGAGTTTTATGATGACATGAAACGCTTTAAGTATCTTAAACGCTTGTTTAAGAAATTCAGTAAGACTGGCATACTTAAAGAACGATTGATTATGAACCACATAATTGTGTTAGCAAATGTGTTTGGTCCAGAAGCAGTTAAAGTTTTATTATTCTTTAAAGTTGACCAGATGTTCTGGCCACAATTAAAGACTTTTTTGATATTTCTAAATTATATGACTATGGACGAGTTGACACAAATCTCACTAGATTATAAACTATTAGAAACCTTGAAAGGAATATAAATGGCAAGTAGAGCAATAGACGCTTTTATTACTTTTCGTTTTTTAAAACTACTGGTCACACCTTTTGATAAGACTGAGGCATTTAAACTTGGTATTATTGATAACAGGGGTAAAGTATTAAGAAGATATAAGACACTTGAGCGAATAGAAGAAAGGCAAGCATATACTATTTTACACAGGCTCGTTTTCAATATAAAGAAATTAATTGAAAAAATTCCTGGTGGTAAGTCCAGATTGGCGAGTTATGCGGCCGCTCTATTTCTTATTAAAGAACATGTAAGTGAAATGAACGATAGTGATGGAGAATTACTTGAAAAAGAGTTTTATAAATACTTAAAAGAGCATGATTTATTAGTTGAAGAAGATAACTCAATACAAGAAGATATTGCCTTCGCTGATAAATTATTAAAAGGTTCTTACAGATTAGTACAAGATGTAGGAACAGATGAGGATGATAAAGTGATTGGAAAGACAGGCGACATGGTAACAGTATATGCTGATACAAACGCCAAAGATAATGTTATGGGACAAGATGTATTTGAGGTTATACATGATAAAACAAAAGATGTTTTATTAGTAACAGTAGAGGATATAGAAGAAGCATGACCAAAAGTTTTACAGATTTTTCAACAGGCCTATTGGCATTAAAAGAAAAATTAGAAAAAAAGGAAGATATTGCCAACGTTGCAGGTGATGGTGCAGTATCTATGCCACCTACTGCCAAGAAAGTAATCAAAAGAAAAAAACAAACATTTAACGTATCACAAAAAGTTTTTGATATGTTTAGAAATGGTAAAAAGAAATTTGAGAAGTGGTCAAAATACTTAGACCTTGCTGATGAAAGTCAATTAGCCCTATACAATTGGGCAATCAAAAATCATACAGGTGTTATTATACTACAAAACGCAACAACAGGTGAAGTCAGAGCAATACGACATAACCGTATGGGTGGCGGCCAATGGCATAAACTAAGTCGTGGTCTCAAAGAAGACAAAGTACCACCTAGTGTAGAGAAAGACGCTGAGAAATTTGTTAAAGATTTAAAACCTAAAAAAGCAGACTTTGTAAAGAGATATGGCAAAGACGCTAAGAAAGTTATGTATGCTACAGGCATGAACATGGCAAAGAAAAAACATGGTATTGAGAATAAACAATTTGGTAGTTTCATATCACAAATCAAAGATAGTATAGAGAACATAGGTGTAAGAAAAGAAAGTTTTAATACACAGGCTGCAAAGATGATGTATGAAACACCAGCAACACCAAACGAGAACAACATAGAAGTATTAAGAGATATAGTCAAAGATAATATTACAAAGAAAGTAGTATTTGAAAAAGCAGGTACAATGAGAGTTGACCCACAAACGGCAAACGTATTGTTATCTGTTTATGATGAGTTGCACGAAGACCTGAAGAATAAATTTCAACAAATGTTAAACTTCAATCAAATGGGTCTAAAGTCATTACGAAATATGGCCTATGAGATTGCAACGGTGGGTGAAATGAGCCGTGGTATGGGCGAACCTATGGGTCTGGCAAGACCTATTGCAAGTATAGGTAATATGAAATCACCTAGAAGTCGTCCTGCATATGCTCTTAATGCAAAGAAGAAAAAAGAAATTAAATCAACGGCAAAAGGTCCTGGTCTAGGTACTTTTAAACCTATGAATTTAATAGCGAGGAAGAAATAATGTTAGGACTACAACCAGAATTTTCGTGGAAGAACGCAACAATAATGGCGAAAGCGGCAGCAACAGCATACAATGATTTGACCGCATTTCAAAAACAATTTGACCCAGAAGCAGTATTATTTGATAAAGACGGTACACAAGTATTTTGTTATAAAGATGGTAAACATGCTTGTGTTGCATTTAGAGGTACAGAACCAACAGCATGGTCAGATATTAAAGCAGATTTAAAAATAAGACGAGTAAAATGTCCTACAGGATTTGTACATAGAGGATTTAGAGACGCATTAGACGAAGTATGGGCAGATGTAGTTGCCTGGATTGCTAAACAAAAGTGTGAACATGTATTCTTTACTGGTCACAGTTTAGGTGGTGCATTAGCGACACTAGCTGCAAGTAGATGGAACACAGTAACAACTCATTTATATACATATGGGTCACCAAGAGTAGGTGGTAAAAAGTTCATACAATCTTTTAAAACAAAAGAAAGATATAGATTTAGAAACAATAACGATATCGTAACAAGAGTACCATTTGAAGTATTTGGTTACAAACATGTATCAGGTGAGGGTGGTAACTTTATATACTTTGATATTGATGGTAATTTAGCGACAAAATTTAGCAGATGGTATATGTTTAAACAATGGTGGAAAGGTACATTTAGAGGTGTGTCTCATCTACAGATAGATGGTTTTAGTGACCATGGCATACATAACTACCACGATTATTGTAAAAGAGAAATGGATAAGTAATGTGGGATATGATATCTCAAATGGCAGGTGATAGACTATGGATTTACACCGCTATTGCAGGTTCTTTACTGAGTGCTGCCTTTTTATTCTGGTTTAAAGATACAAGAATGGCAACATGGGGTGTCGCCAAGTTTGACCGTACATTAGAATATCTAGTAAATAGATGGGGTTGGACATGGTTACAGAATGACCCAGACGCATGGCGTAAGAAATACCCACGCATAACAAAAAAGATAGACGATTTAGAAAGCAGATTAGACGAATTAGAAAAATTTGATAAACAGTAATGTTCAGTAGTTTGAAAATAGGTTTGGTATTATTAATGATGGCAGGTGCCGGTGGAGGTTTTCTATATGTCAAAAAATTACAAAAAGATAATGAAATACTTAAAGTTAATCAGGCTAAACTTGAAACGGCTGTGGAAGAAAGTACAGCTGTTATTGAACAACAAACTAAAGACTTAGGTAAAATAAGAGATACATTAAGTAAAGTACAAGAACAAAAAGACAGATTACAAAAAGACAAAGACGCATTGAGTAATAGACTAGGTAAGCATGATATTGGTAATCTTGCAGAAAATAAACCTGGTCTTGTAGAGAAAATAATTAACAAAGCAAGTGATAGTGCTACCAGATGTTTAGAAATTGCAAGTGGTAGTCCTTTAACGGAAGAGGAGATAAATGGAACGCCTAATAGGGAATGTCCTGGTTTTTGGCCTGACGATACTGTTTCTGAATAGTTGTGCAGGTCTAGCTGTAAAGGAGATATCTAATTATAAGATTGAAAAAAAGCGGGAACCGTTAGCGTTAACTGCCCCATCCCCTTTAAGTTTACAGGATGTAGATTGGATTATAATAACAAAAGATAATGCTGACGAAGTATTTGATAAGATAAAGAATGAAAAGAACGGTGACTATGCTTTGTTTGCAGTTACAGATAAAGGTTATGAAAAACTTGCTCTGAACATGGCAGATATCAGAAACAAGTTGGCGGAACAAAGACAAATCATTCTGTCATATAAGGAATACTACGAGGATGGCGAATAATATAGATGATTTGGTTAAAGATATTGCAACACTAAAGGCAGACGTTAAACAATCAAATCAAATACATTCAAGGTTAGATGACGCTATAGTTAGACTTACAGATATCTCTAGCAGTATCAAGTCTATGTTAGCCGTACATGATGAGAAAATAAAGAGAGTTGATTCCTCACAAGAAGATATTCTATCTCTATTAGAAGATAGAAGACGAGAGTGGGACGTTGATTTAAAAGAATTACATAGTCGTATAAGTACACAAGGACGAGAATTACGAGAGGCAATCCAAGATACTACTTTACGAGGTGAGAGACAACACCGTGAACACGCTGAAGCTATTGAGAAAGTTGAAGACGCTTTATCAAATAGAGTTGGCGTGTTAGAAAAATGGCGTTGGTTAATAATTGGTGGTGCAATACTACTAGGTTTTATTATACAAAACATGTCGTTTCTACAGTAGCACAAAATTAACACATAATTGGCACAGTTTTAAGTATGTTCTCCTTGCATGGAGACTATGCAAACATAATGCGTTACAAACATGTTAAAATATGTTATAATATGATAAATATTTTTGAACATGAAAGGAAAAATGAACACATGGTACAACTCATACAAAACTTCTTTAGCGCACTTAGGTTTTCACCTGTCAATTATGGCTATAATTTTGATAATGTGGATGCAAATCTTGTCCGTTATTTTAGGAACGAATATGGACGGGACTGGCAAGGGGCGCTTGGCGAACACTTACATAAAACAAACAAAATTAGAAGATAATTAGGCTTGACTTTATAGCAGTTTTGTGATATAATACATAGTATTATGAAATTGCAACAAATATTTCCACGAATTATTGGCGAGGCTCACTTTAACTTTGACCTATTAGACGATATAAACAAAATACGAGATAATCCCTCTGGTACACCTAAACGTTGGGTATCAAACAAAACATACAGTACATTTGGTAAAGACTTATGGGATTATCCTAGTTTTCACCCTTTCTTAGAATGGCAAGATAGTCAAGTCACCACCTATTGTAAAGACCAAAATATCAAGTTTGAACAATTCAATTGTCAATCTTGGTTTAACATCTATACTAAAGGTGACTTCCAAGAAACACATAATCACAATATATCTGGACAACATCTAAGCACAATTTATATGTGTAAAGGACCTACAGGTAGCGCATATACATACTTTAGTGATTTTCAAATACAAGACCAGTATCGCTTTGAATTTGAAGAAGGTACATTACTGATATTTCCATCACACATGTTGCATGGTGTATCTCAACACGAATTAGATGATGAAAGGATTACTATTGCTAGTAATTATAAATTAACTTGATAGACTTACAATATTTACACCAGATATCCTACAAACTAGATAGATTTAAAAAGAAATCTCAACATCTATATAACTTTAGATGTCCTTACTGTGGCGATAGTCAAAAGAAACAATCTAAAGCAAGAGGTTTTGTTTATCGTAGTAAACAAGATTATTTTTTTAAATGTCATAACTGTGGTAAAGGTACATCATTAGGCAAACTGATAGAACATATTGACCCAGACCTTTATAAGAAGTGGGTTGTAGAGAAGTTTAAAAAAGGTAGTAAGAAACACAAAGAACCAGAATTTGAATTTAAACCTGTACGATTTGATGATAAAAATTTAAAGAAGTTAAAGAAACTATCTGAGTTGCCTCATCACCCAGCCTATGACTTATTCATTACAAAGCGTAAGTTAGAAGACCACGCTGACAAGTTCTATGTTACATGGCATTTTATGACATGGGTCAATAGTATCATACCTAACAAGTTTCCTAATATAAAAGAAGACCATCCACGTATCATCATACCATTCTTTGATACATCAGGTAAGATGTTTGCCTTTCAAGGCNGNGCNTTTGGTGATGAAGAACCAAAATATATCACCATCAAATTAGATGAGAACAAAAGAAGAATATATGGCCTAGACAGAATAGACATAAAGAAAGAGATTAAAGTGGTAGAAGGTCCTATTGATAGTCTCTTTATAGACAATGCTGTTGCCTGTGCAGGTGCAGATATGGTCTTACCAAGAAGTAAAGATAATGCTGTGTATATCTTTGACAATGAACCAAGAAATACCGTCATTATTAAAAAAATAGAAAATTTAATTACTCAAGGATACCGTGTGTGTATCTGGCCTAAAAACATAAAAGAGAAGGATATCAATGATTTAATAATGTCAGGTTATTCTAAAGTAGAGATTGAAGATATTATACATAATAATACGTTTTCAAAATTATCAGCAATACAACAATTAAACAATTATAAGGAGGTATAAATTGTCCCAAGACACTATTAACGTACAGAAAAGAAATGGTAGGGGCTTAGAACCTCTGGATATTCAGAAAATACATTCCATGGTGGCGTATGCATGTGAAGGTTTATCTAACGTATCTGAAAGTCAGGTAGAAATGGCAAGTGGACTACAATTCCATGACGGCATGACTACAGATGCTATACAACAAATACTGATTAAATCAGCAAATGATTTGATTACTTTAGAGAATCCTAATTATCAATATGTGGCTGCTAGATTGTTATTGTTTAGTCTTCGTAAATCTCTCCATCATAAATTATGGGACCACCCAACAGTAAAAGAACATATACATAAATGTATTGAGTTGGGTGTCTATGATAAAGAAATTGTAAACTGGTATGATGAGGACGAACTAGACCAGATGAACAGTTTTATCAAACATGATAGAGATTATTTGTTTTCATATGCAGGTATGCGACAAGTAATTGATAAATACCTTGTCCAAGACCGTTCAAACGGTGCTATATTTGAAACACCACAATACATGTATATGATGATTGCGGCTACATTGTTTCGTAATTATGGTAAAGACAGGAGAATGAGTTATGTTAAGAAATATTACAATGCAATTTCAAATCATCTTATCAATATTCCCACACCTGTTATGGCTGGTGTCCGTACTCCTCTTCGCCAGTTTGCTAGTTGTGTTTTGGTCGATAGTGATGATACTATTAATAGTATTTTTTCTAGTGACATGGCTATTGGACGTTACGTTTCGCAAAGGGCAGGCATTGGTATCAACGCAGGCAGAATCCGTGGAATCAATAGTAGAATACGGGGTGGAGAAGTCCAGCACACTGGCGTTGTCCCTTTTCTCAAAAAATTTGAGGCAACTGTTAAATGCTGTACTCAAAACGGTGTACGAGGCGGGTCAGCAACTGTACACTTTCCTATTTGGCACCAAGAAATAGAAGATATCATTGTTTTAAAGAACAATAAAGGCACGGAAGACAATAGAGTCCGTAAATTAGATTACTCTATACAAATCTCAAAACTATTCTATGAAAGATTTATTTCTGGTGGTGATATTACACTATTCTCACCACATGAAGTACCAGGTCTTTATGACGCTTTTGGTACAGATGAGTTTGACGATTTATATACAAAGTTTGAACGAAGTACAAAAGTAAAAGGTAAGAAAATACCGGCACAAAAACTATTTGGTGATATACTCAAAGAAAGAGCAGAAACAGGTCGTATTTACATAATGAATATTGACCACGTTAACACACATTCAAGTTTCAAAGACCATGTGTATATGTCNAACTTATGTCAGGAGATTACACTACCTACTGACCCATTAGANCATATTGATGGTGAAGGTGAGATTGCATTATGTATATTAAGCGCAATTAATATGGGTGCAATAACAGACAAGGAAGAGTTAGAAGGACTATGTGATTTATCAGTACGAGGACTAGAGGAATTGATAGACCTCCAACAATATCCAGTTCACGCTGCAGAGATATCAACTAAGGCTAGACGTAGTTTAGGCATTGGTTATATTGGGTTGGCACACTTTCTGGCAAAGAATAAAGTTAATTATGCTAGTAAAGAAGCATGGCGTTTGATTGACGAATATACTGAAGCATTCCAATACTATTTACTTAAATCAAGTAATGCAATTGCCAAAGAAAAAGGTATGTGTGAATATTTTGATAGAACTAAATATTATGATGGAATATTACCTATTGACACTTACAAAAAAGATGTTGATACTGTTGTAAAAAGGAAACTATCATATGATTGGACTACTCTTAGACAAGATATCAAGGAATACGGACTACGACACTCTACGCTTTCAGCCCAAATGCCGTCAGAAAGCTCATCTGTTGTGTGTAATGAAACAAATGGTATTGAACCGCCACGTGACTTCTTGTCCATTAAGAAATCAAAAAAAGGACCACTCAAACAAATAGTACCTGGGTATCCTAATCTTAAAAACTATTACACTCTACTATGGGATATGCAAGGCAACGAAGGTTATATCAATGTCGTTGCAGTAATGCAGAAATACTTTGACCAAGCAATATCAGGTAACTGGTCTTATAATCCTGAACAGTATGAAGGTAATGAAGTGCCTATTTCTGTTATGGCAAAAGACTTATTGACTACCTACAAACTAGGTTGGAAAACATCATACTATCAAAATACATATGACAGTAAGAGTGATAATGATGAACCACAACACAGTATAGGTGGTCCTGAGAACGAATTAAAAACAAGAGACGAATTTAACTCTAATGAAGAATATGAGGAATATTGTGAGGCGTGTGCTATATGATAACATTGATTGAAAATAAACTAGAGAAAAGTGAGATGAAACATCTTATTGACATTTACGAACAAAATGTGGATAAGAAACAAATAGATAAACATGGTACGGAGTATATTAGTTGGTTTGATTTACCTAAGGAGATAGATGATACAACATTGTTTATATCCAGAATACTGACACAGTATGCTCAAATTATTAATAATTATACATACTTTACTGGTAAAAATGATTTGAAAATACGCCATATACATTTAGAGAAACATTATAATCTGAATATTAAAGAATGGGGTAATGAGAAGGCCTGGAACAGATTGAATATACACATACCATTAAACAAAGTAAAAGGTGGTCAGTATAACTTTGCAGGTTCAAATGTAAATCCTAAACCAGGTACTGTAATAATGTTTGACGGACTAGAAAATTGGTGGTCAATAGATAGTGTAGAACATGATGAAACATTATACAAACTAGTATTTCAATATGAGAATATGGACCCAATGTTAGACTTTGATGGAAAAGGAGAGGAAGAAATATAATGGCATACTTAAATCATAACATACCACCATTTAGTGGTTACATAAGAAATGAGTATCTATACAATCACACTAAAGGTCATGGTGAGTTTACCTTTTCAGATATACACACCGTTAACTGTATGGAACGTAGAGCGATATTGTTTGAGTGTTTATTACCTAACGGTGTAAACTGGACAAGAAGACCTATTAATGCATTTGTATGGAAGAAAGATGCACCTCAATATCCATTGAATATTCATATGTATTGGGATTGTTTTAGTTCATATGTAAATGTACAGAGAAGAAATAGATTGGCGAATTGTAGAGCAGAATTAGTTGATTGGCATGGTACAAAAAGAAAAGGTACTTATATGTTTACAATTGATTTTGGTTGGGAAGATAAAGCAGGTATGTTAGATACTAACTTTAGTGAAGACCCAGAACATAAGTGTGCTCACATGTTTAGAATGGATGATGGTAATTTCTTCGCCTACCCAAACAATAGAACAATTTGGTATGATGATGCTTTTATGGAAGAAAGACTATCAGGTAATCCTGGTTATCTTATTGACCAAAACTTCTATACAGTTGAGAACACTAGAGAAGATAGTATCACAGATGATAGTTATTTTACACAATGGGAACGAGAAAGTGCTGAAGTCTTTAATAAAGATGAAGAAACACCTATTGGACCTGTGAACAAAAAAAATAAAGATGAAGATATTTTATGACCACATCTATGGTAATACAACGAAGTATGATATAATATACGGACTTGCTTTAGCAGAGGTTGATAAAGAAGAAGAAGATAAGGCGTTAGAATTAGGTTGGACACCTATGGACGCCTTTTTTTATCCCTCAGATAAACAATTGTGGATACAGGCGAGAACGACAAGAATTGTATTGGAAGAGTTTAACATAAAGAAGAAACACAGACAATACATGAAGAAGGATATTGTGGGTAGATATTATCCAGATATTAATCCATGGCAAGACCAATGTGATATAATATTTGAAAAGTATTGTAAACACAAGGATTATGATGACCACGGTAGTCAGTTAGTTGATAAACCGTATGGCAATAAAGATTATTTTGTGTATTGGCACAATAATAAAATAGTTGCATATACACAATTAACTAGATTTAGAAAGTCAGTAGTTGCAGGTGAATTTGCTTGGGACTACGAAACACCTGAACTTAGTTTAGGCACATATGCTCAAAATTTTGAGTGTAATATGTATAGAGACATGAGGTATCTATACTACTATTCTTCATATGCATATGAAAATGTATGTGAATACAAGTCTCACTATAACGGATTTGAATGGTGGACTGGTAGAGAATGGAGTACGAATAAAGAATTGTTTAGAGAGTTACTAGACAAAGACAGTAAGGTAGAAAGTTTAAGTGACTTATACTATCGACACAAAGACTATTATAAGAAAGGTAAGTTTTAAATGGCAAAGAGTGTTTACAATAAAAATGCAAAAGTAGATTTCACCAAACAGCCTATGTTTTTTGGTGAAGACAATGGAGTACAACGATATGATACATTTAAGTATCCTGTCTTTGATAAACTCACAGAACACCAACTAGGATTGTTTTGGCGACCACAAGAGGTGTCTCTACAAAAAGATAGAAATGATTGGCAAGAGTTAAGACCAGAACAGAAACATATCTTTACAAGTAATCTACGATATCAAACACTCTTAGATAGTGTACAAGGTAGAGGACCTTGCCTTGCATTTTTACCTTTCTGCTCATTACCAGAAATAGAAGGTTGTATATTAATATGGGACTTTATGGAATCTATTCATTCTAGGTCTTATACATACATTATAAAGAACGTGTATAGTAACCCAGGTGAAGTTTTTGATGAGATATTAAAAGATAAGTATATCACAGAAAGAGCAGAATCAGTTACAAAAACATATGACGATTTAATTGATGATGGTCAAAGATGGGTACTCAATAGACAAGGGTCACTCAAAGAAGTAAAAAGAAAACTTTGGCGAGCATTGATTAATGTAAATATCTTAGAAGGCATAAGATTTTATGTCTCCTTTGCATGTACATTTTCTTTTGGTGAATTAAAACTTATGGAAGGTAGTGCAAAGATTATCTCCTTAATTGCAAGGGACGAAAGTCAACACCTTGCAGTAAGTCAACATATAATTAAAAACTATATAAAGAATGAAGGTGATAAAGAAATGTTACAAGTCATTAAAGAAGAAGAACAAAATGTTATACAGATGTATAAAGACGCTGTAGACCAGGAAAAGAAATGGGCAGAATATCTGTTTAAAGATGGTAGTATGATAGGTTTAAATACAAAATTATTATCAAACTATGTTGAATGGATTGCCAATAAACGAATGAGAGCAATAGGACTGAAACCATTATATGACCAACCTGCCAATCAAAATCCATTACCATGGACTGAACATTGGCTAAATAGTAGAGGTCTTCAAAATGCTCCACAAGAAACGGAGATAGAAAGTTATGTTGTTGGAGGTATTAAACAAGATGTTGAGAAAGACAGTTTCAAAGGATTTGCATTATGATAATCTGTGAGGAATGTGATGCTGAGATTAAAATTAAAATAATGAATGAATTGCCTGTGAAGTTTTGCCCATGTTGTGGTGAAGCATTACACAATGATGGAGAATGGGAACATGAAAACGAGTTCAGCGAAAGCGAAGGGTAGAAACTTACAAAAGAAAGTAAGAGAGTTATTAATTGAACACCTAGGTGTTGACCCGGAAGATATAGAAAGTAGGTCAATGGGTGCAGGTGGTGAAGACTTAATTATGGCAAAGGCAGCCAGAAATTTATTTCCCTACAGTATAGAGTGCAAAAACCAGCAAGCAGTAAATGTGTGGAAAGCATATGAACAAGCAAGTGAAAACTGTAAGGGTTACGAACCTCTGGCAGTGATAAAACGTAATCATCATAAACCACTAGCCGTAGTTGATTTGGATGCATTTATATTATTGAATAGGAAGAATGATGATAATAACAGGCGTTGATTATAAACACGAAGACTTACTTCTTTGGTGGTATGAGACAGTACAAAAATATAATCCTGAAATTAAGGTGGGTATATGGGATTTAGGCATGACGCCTAAGATGAGAGAACAAGTCAAAGAATTACCAGTATGGTTATCAAAACCTACACCACATCCAGAACTTGCATGGTTTCTTAAAGTACAATGTGTACGAGAGACACCTAGTGTTAGTGTTGCCTGGCTTGATGTAGATTGTGAAGTATTAACTGACATATCTGAAATATTTTCTTTAGTGCCACCAGGCATGATAGGACTAACAAGAGATATTGTCAGAGCGAACTGGTGGGCAACTGGTGTTATTGTTGTGAATGATAGACCTAGTTTATTAGAAGATTGGGATAAAAGATTACAAGCAGGTGATGGCATCCGTGGTGACCAAGAAGCATTACATGATATGATAAACAATGCACCACATGAACAAATACAAGAACTTCCACAAGAATATCAATGGTTAAGAATATCGCTAAATAAAGGCGTAGATAGTCCAACAAAAAAGATTATACACTGGACAGGACCTAAAGGTAAAGCATTTATACGAGAACATTTACAACATGGAAGAAAATACACAGGACAAACAGTATGATAAAAGATAGTAGTATTGCTATTCTTACACCAACAAGAAACAGAGCAAACAATTGTGAAAGATTTATTAAATCAATATACAACACGGCAAAGAATAGAGGGTCTATTGAATTACATTTTTATGTAGATAATGATGACCCAAGTATAGAGGCATACAAGTCTCTGGCAAAACATTGTTACGAAGAATACAATGAATTTTATAAATGTGAATTTACNTTTGGTGAACCTATGTCCGTATCACAATCATGGAATATCATTGCTGTTAAGGCCACATCTTANTTAATGATTATGGGTAATGATGATTTAATTTATAGAACGCCTAATTGGGATAGTGAATTGATACAAAACCTGGCAGTACGATACAAACAAGACCCAATGTGGGTATCATGGTTTAATGATGGTATCAATGGTGATAGACATTGTGCCTTTCCTATTATTAGTAGAGAATGGTACGATACAGTAGGATATTTTGCACCAGGTTGTTTTAACTTTGGTTACAATGATACATGGGTGTTTGATATCGCCAAAAGATTAGATAGAACACATTATATACCTAACATATTAGTTGAACATATGCATTTTTCTAAAGGTAAAAGTGAAATGGACGATACTTATGCTCGTAATAGAACACAAGAAAAAGGTAATCTTTATGCCATAGACAAAGGTATATTTTTTAGAGCAGATAGTATAAAGAGACGAGAAGAAGATTGTCAGAAAATAAGAGTAGAGATTGAAAAGTTTCTAGGTCCTCATCTTATGGCACAAAACATAGAAGATATACCTGAATATGAATTAGTCAAAGCAAAAGAACTAAAGAAAGAGTGGGCAGCCACAAGTCATAAGTTAAAAGATGACCCATTACCAGAACAAACAAAACAATTTAGAGAGTTATGTAAAAGTATATCTAAACATGGTATGAAATATCCTATACTGATAGATGGTGAAAATAAAGTATTACGAGGCAATCAACGAGTGTGGTATGCTTTAGATAATAACATAAAGTATATCTCCGCATACAGAATTAAAGATAGTGAGATAGACAAATACATACAGAAAACATATATAAATAGACAAGAATATCCATGAACAAATATGCTATCTATAGAATACACTACGGTTTAGACTTCTTAGGTAAATCTATTGAAAGTATTCAAAAGCATGTAAATAAAATATTTGTCTTTTGGTCTAAAGAACCTTGGTACAAAGAATGTCAAAATCTACCACCTCTCAATGAAAATGTTGTTGAATTTTGTAAGCAGTATTCAGATGTCACGGTAATGGAAAGAGAGTATGATAGACCAGATAATCAATACAAACTCATGTATGATGAGATATGCCAATATTACCCACGACCAGACCAAGTATTAATGATGGAGCCTGATATGGTATGGGGAGACGAGATAAAAGACATATGGTCTATACCAGATAAAGAAATGTCGTTTGAACAAATAGAATTTTGGAAAACAAATGAGTGGTATATTAAGAGAGACGAGAGTAAAGGTAAGAGACCAGGACCTACATTATGGAATGGCAGTCCAGATGGCACACAAAAAGGAACATGGACAACACATAACAATGTACATCCAACAATTAAATGTTATAATTATGGTTTTTGTTTATCACCTGAAGCGATGAAATACAAACATGAGGTGGCATTACAATCATCTAAATATTACAAAGATAGTGTCCCAAGTAAAACTTGGTATAAAGAAAAGTGGTTAAACTGGACACCAGAAACTACTGACCTAGAAATATCTGAGGCACATAAACACTTTATAAAGAAAGCAGAACCATGGCCCTCCCAAAAATAAAAGATTACGAACCAGTTAGAGTTTTTCATGGCAAAGGTTTTGAGATAGGTCTATACACGAAAGAAGACGAGTATATCATGTACCGTCATGCTGCTCGTGGTAAAGTAAAAAACTTTGTAAAGAATTATGAATACATTGATAACAATGATGTTTCACATTTAAAACCAATCACACTAGAAAAAGGTAACGAGATACTTGACCGTGTAGAAAAGGGTATGAAGTATAGTAACATCTATATCTTTTATGATGAGACACCAAGAGAAACAGAATTAGAACACGAGCCAAGTGAAGAAGAACATAAATTTACCTCTACAGGTATTAAGTGGTGGCGTCACCAAGAAGCAATGATGAATTACAAAAATGGTGACCCTAACACCGTTATTTCTACACACATAAGTCCAGAGGGTGCATGTAATCTTAAATGCCCTTATTGTAGTGTAACGTATAGAGATACACATAGTCGTATAGACATGGACACAATCAAAGACTATGTTACCAAATTAAAGACGAGAGGATTGAAAGCAGTAATATTAACTGGAGGTGGTGAACCTACTGCTTACAAACACTTTAATGAATTAGTACGTTGGTTATACAATGAAGGATTACAAGTTGCATTAATTAGTAATGGTAGTAAGAATTATTGGAAGAGAGTTGATGAAGATGTATGTAAAATGTTTACATGGGTACGAATTAGTATCAATGTATTCTTTGATTGGGAAAACAGAATAGGACTACCACTAGAAAAATTTGATATGTCAAAAACAACTATAG
>JGI24005J15628_10000780_pt1 | contig 17599 bp, 5 predicted proteins | sample LinPmetageLP40_FD_15628 | JGI IMG/M metagenome (IMG submission 15628)
GGAATGACCCGCCGTACGTTTAACAAGGGGGCCGCCGCAACGGCTGTGGGCGGTTCGGTAGCAGTAGCGGGCGGCGACATTATCGTGGACGCGGTTAAGGCTACAGCAAAGAAAGCGGCAAAAGCCGCGTCCAAGCGCGGCGGGCCATTCGCGGATGTTTTCGCAAACGCCATGAAAGCTATGAAGGAAAGGGAAGGCGAATTAGAGTTGTCGGGCATCAGTAGGACTGAGATCGACGTTATGCGCGGCAGAACGATCCATGATAGTGATGCTAGTATTTACGCAACGAACGCGGACGGTGAATTTCTCGACCCAAAACTTATAGAAGCCCACGAAGCTGAACAAGAAGCACTATTGGCTGTGGATGACGCCAACGGCGATGTCGTTAGGATATTGGGCATTCGTGGTGGCTTAGAACAAGACGACATGGCCCAGCTTTCAGACGATCAACTGGAAGAAATGCTTGACCAAATAACCAAGTACGAAAGCAATATTTATTACCCCGAGTACAGCTTAAAGGGCGGAGACGGCGGCCCTCGACCTGACCTAGACCCTTACGAATATCACATGGCAAGAGAAGAAAACGAAGAAATGCTTTTGGACGCCAAAGAATTACTGCGGAATGAAATAGACACGCGGAAGCTCCCTGATGATGGCACCGAAGGAATGACGTTTGAAGAGATTATGGCTCGCGACCCAGACGCCCCCGTTGAGGGCGAGTTTGCAAAACTTCGCCGAGAGCGAGCAGAAGGCATCGCTCGAGAGAAAGCCGAGGAACTCGCCAAGCAGCAAGCAGACCAAGTTTGGTTTGAGAAATACCTGCCCGTGGGCTGGAAGACGGGTGGCTTCTAATGGGACGACCCCGCCCATCAATATCGCATACATTGACCACAGATAGAGGAGGCCGACATGGCTTTTAGCGCACAAATTTTTGGCCCGAACACGGGTATCTCGATTGCGAACCGCAAGCAGGCTGCCTCGATGGGCGTCAAAGCGGCAAACCAAGGCCGAGGCGGAGACAAGTACAGCATCCAAGCCACGCCATTCACCGCGAACCTTCTCAAAAATATGGGCGGCGCGAGCAGCTTCAACCCCGAGACGGGCGAGATGGAGTTTTTGTTTGGCTACTCGAGTATCGGCGATATGTTTGATGGTGGTGGCGCAGGCGGATCGGGCGCTAGTCATTATGGCGGATCGCATGATGATTACAGAGCGGCTAACCCAGATGACAATACAGTGCAAAGACATACCCCCTCATCATCTTCATCTAATAGCAGCAGCAGCAGCGACAGCAGCGGCGGTAATACCACACCCGCAGTCCAAGTATCTCAAACAAAACCAGCGGCCTCGAGCGCAGCAACCAACGAAAAAGGAACGGGTTGGCTTTTCGGCTTTGACGGCGTTGGCGATGCAATGGACGGCGGCGGCGCTGGGCGGTCTGGATCGAGCTACAGTACCGAGGGCTCGTCTTTCGACCCAGACGGCATAAACAATTACGTTGACCCTCTCGACAACAAAGGTCTTGGCGGCAGTGACGGCATGGGCAATGCGGGCAACGGTTTGACCACGATGTCAAACATGCTCGGTGGAAACTTTATTGGCGTGTCGGACTACATGGATGGCGGCGGCCCAGGTGGTGCGAGCGACAGGTATATCGGCCCCGCTTTGATAAGCGGCACAGGCAACGCCTTAAAGGGTCTTGACCTCTCAACGGGCGACGTGCAAGCGGCAGAGATTGTCGATCCAGCCCTTATCACAGGCGCAGTCGGAGGAGAGCAAGGCAAGCAGTACGGCCTCGAGATGCGTAACGGTCGCGTTGTTTACGCTTCGACAGGCGCGAACTACCAAGGCGGCCTAGACGTAAACGGCGAGCGTCAAGAGTTCTTGGATGGTCAAGCCGTGACCGCCGCACAAAAGTCCGCCAGCATGGGCGGCAGTGATGATGGTGGCGCTTCGAGAGAAACCTTTGGGAGTTACGTGGGGGGAGTATCTGCTGGCGCAGGCGGCGCAGGAACCACGTACAGTCCGACCCCAGTATTAGGCGGCAATTACACCAGCGGAGACGCGGGTGCCTTAGACCAAATAAATGCTGAGATCGTCTCGCTCGAACAGCAGATCGAAGAGATATCGGCCTCGGGCAGCGGACAAGACACCTCGACATTAGAGGCGGAGCTTGCGTCCTTGAGAAACCAACTTGCTTCTTACGGGCTGTCCTCACAGGAAGTGTCGGATTACATCGCGAACCTCGACCCGAACTCTCCTGACTACAACCCCGAAGCATACAAAGCGGCCTTTGGCTTCGCTTTAAATCCCACCTACGAGGGCGGCGTTGTCGATCCATCCGATCCCAGCGCAGGCGGCGGCGGGTATGTGCGCCGAGCCGTCAAGGATCGCGAGACGGGNGANNNGCGCTACGTCAACGTCCCNATCAACGTNGACAGCGGCATGGATCAATTCAGNGATGAAAGACGCAATGGTTTCGGCANNGCANTNNACAGCTGGCATGTACGTTTAAGATAGGAGTGCTGACATGAGCTTATTCAACACAGGAATGGCGGTNCTNACTGGCTTGAATATGATCAAGTCAAACGAGCGAGCCAATACAGCATCTAACGAGCAGTCGGCACTTACCGCTGCCGAGATCGCTCGTAACGAGCGGGTCATGTCACTTTACGACAGTGGCTCTCGTGAGATGCGGGCGGCGATTGAAGCTGCCTATTCTCAGTTTGGCGGCTTCGACCAGATAAGCGCCGCTGGCTTCAACAGTATGCGCGGCATGTTCTCGAACGCTCGTGAGCTTGAGGAGCTAGTAAACGCATCAGAGGTTGTTGACCGCTCGACGGGTTATCAAAACACGCTTATCAATGACGAGAGCAGGTTCCGCAACAACGCAAGCTCTCGTTACAACCAAGGCCGATCAGAGCAAGATGAGATGATTGGTCGCTTTGCTGATCTCCGCAACCAAAACACAGACAGGGCAGTCGCAGAAGCTCGCGCTCGAGCGAGTGCCAAGATACCCGAAGGTTTGGAGAACTCGACATACGCTGTCCAGATGGAGAAAAGCCTTACTGATATGGAGGCCCAAGCCTACAACAAGAACTTAATTGATGCGATGTCTGACGCTCAGACCTACATCAAAGGCAACCTTGACTACAGCACTACCCGCTCTGGCGATGACATTGCGGGCGGACGCTACGGGATGGAGTTTGCGGACGGCAAGATCGGCATGTACGGCGGCGCAATAAACGACATTAAAAACCTGCAAGGCATGAGAAACAACACGTACCTAAACGATTACGTGACGGGCCTCGACACCATGAACAACACAAGCTCTGTGTTCCGAGACTACGCCATCGGCAAAGGCAACGAAGCTGCTGGAACTTACAAGTTTGCCGCAGATGGCGCGAACTTAGCGGGCTTCGGCACCGCGCTGACATCAGCAGATAATGCGAGCACTCGAATGGCTACTTCGGCTGATAACGCTGGCACCGCGTTCGGCACTTGGCTCGACAGAACGCTTGATTACAACCCGATCACGGGCATGACAAATAAACCATAGGAGAGCGTTATGGCTCTAGCACTCGGCGGCTTTACAAACGCCTTCGTCGGCGCAGATGAGAAACGCAAGGATCGCCGCGCACAGAACGCACAGCTTTATGCAAATTGGATAAGCGCAAATCCAGACGCGAGCGTTGACGAGCGTAAGGAATATTACGGCAATCTTGCGGGCAACAGTCGCGGGCTACAGTCGGGCATTCCGACCGAAGAAACGATGAAGCGCCAAGTCAAAAAGTACAAAGACAAGCAGGCAAAGATTGCGGCAGCTAACGAACGAGCGGCGGAAGACAGAAAGTTGCAAATGGCTCGTCAATCCTTGAACGACATAAACAATGTGGCGAAGTCTCTCTCTCCGCTTTATGGAGACAAGGAAGCCGCAAAAGCGCAGGCCGTAGCTACTGGTCTTACATCGCCCGAGCAGTTCGAGCAGGTCTACGCTCGAATGAAGACTTTTGCGTACGCTGATTGGAACGAAACCAACAGACTGCTTATTTCGGACTACCTAAACGACCCAACGCAAGCAGCCCTTGATGCGCTCAAGGGAACGACAACAAGCGCAGAGCTACAAACTATGATCACGACCCAATACAAGGGCGCTTTCGACCGAGAAGTAACCAGCCAAACAAATCAAGCTGCCGTGGCCTACCAAAAGATAGCCAATACTGCGTTGACCCAAGGAGACTTTGACGCACAAAATTCCGCCGTTGCCGCCCAGTTCCCGCTCGCTACTGTTGCGGAAGCAACAACCCAACAAAAAACATTCTTCACTGAAAGAATGGGAGATATTACGGAGAAACAAACCGCAAAGGCTAAAAACGCACTTAACGTAGCCGCCTCGAGAGCGAGCAGCCTTGCCGACTACAACGCGATGGTTGAGGGCATTCAAGCGGAATACCCTGACCTAAACATTGGGCCCAAATTCTCGGTGGACGCCACTCTTATGTTGAGAGGTAGGTTAAAGCAGGAAGCTGAACAGGCCGCCCTTGCGGGAGTAAAGACCGTAGAGAACGAAGAGCAGTGGCAAGCTCTTAGGGCTGAACTTGTTAGGTCGTATGGCGCAAACTTCCCCGCACAAGCCGAGAGTAACGACTTTGACTTCCTCGACGCCGCCTTCAAACAGAAAGAATTGATAGTTGCAAATTCTTTGAAAGACAAAAAGGAGTTGCTTGAGAAACGTCTTTTGGAAGTTGGTCAAGAGATGACGCCCGAGGCTTACGAGAACGCAAAGGCATTGCTCGAAAATCAGGCGAAAGAACTCGGCATTACCTTAGATGCTTCGGGCGGCGATGAGCAAAATGCTCTCAAGGCTGGCAGAGACGCTACGGACGCACAGCAGGAGATCATCCAAGCTGCAACCACGATTGCGGGTGACGCAAAGAGCATAGAAGAATACGACCGCCGCATAGCCGCTCTTAAAGCCGCCAACCTAGACGTGGAAGTGACTGACGCACAGCTTGCAGCAGCGAGGTCTCTCTTCACCACGCAGCAAGCCGCTCGAGACCAGAAGGAAACCGATGCGCTAAATCTAACCGTTGCTGAAAGAGTAAACCAAGCTGATATGTCTCAGGCGGCAAACCAAGGGAAGACCGCAGAGCAAGCAATCGAAGACTTCCTAATCGGTCTAAAAGCTGGTTTGCAAGAAAATGGCATTGTCCTTACTGCCGATCAGGAAAACAGGCTGCGAGAAGATTACGGAACCGCGATGACGGCGCTTACGAGCCAGATCGACAATGCGGTCAACCCAACGCAGACCCCCGAGGTGATGCAAGCGACAATCCAAGGTGGACGAGAAAAGTGGCTCAGGGTAATACAGAACACTCTGCAAACAGACAATGTAAAGTTCACCCCTGCAATAGAAGCTCTCGCAAACGGTGGATTTGATGCAATCTTTGCTAACCTTCGCAATGCCAAGGACGCAGAAGAAAGGGTAAATGTCGCCACCGTTCAATCCGAAATGGAAAACAATCGAGGGTTTATCTCGCAAGAGGAAATCTTGGAACTTACCGAGGCGTATATCAAATCGCCCATTTTCGTGGGAGACAGCACCAATGAAGACACGATTGGAGGAATTTCTATTGCCCTGACAACGCAAGCAATTACGACCATTCGGAAAACCGTGGAAGACTTGGGCCTGCCTATCGATCAATTTTTGGTTGAAGAGATTATGTCCGATGCTCAGAACCTAGCGACGGAAGAAGGGCAGACCATCGTAGGCGGAAACGGGTCAAATCGAGTTTTAAATGTTGATGCCTTGAAGGGTATTATCTTTAACCTCGTGCAAGTGGACGGGCTTGCGAAAGTGCTCGGTAAGAACGGCGCTATTGAGCAAGCCGCCTTTAACGAGGCCGCTATGAATGCGGGCATAAACAACTTTGCAACAGCCAGCGAGAAAGACCTTGGTGTATTCAGAGGCGAGTACGCACGGTTGCGCGGAGTTATCCGCACCAGCGTTTTCGACACGGTTGACCCTGAGTTTGTAAACACAGCGGACAGATCAAGTGCTATGGTAGCAAAACTACAAAACAAAGACAGGGAGTTCTCTCTTGAAGCGCTGCCATTTACAAAAGATATGGACGCACTCTTTGTCGAGTTTAGCGGCTATACCAAAATACATGAAGACCCATCCATTCCTGACGCGCAAAAGCTAATAGCAGGGCAGAATGTTATGGGCAAAGCGGACGGCGTATTAACCATGCGGCAAGGGCTCGCTGCCGAAAGCGCTCGTGTGCAGCGAGAGATTGGTAATCTGCAACAAGCCCTTCTAAGTGGGATGTACCCTAAAAAGGGCGTTGACAGCGGTATGCGTGAGGTGATCGAGGGCAACCTTGTTATACTCAACAATCAGCGACAATCTATAGAGCAAGCCGCAAAAGGCTTAAATGCTTTTGCAGTAGCCACAGACGCTAAAGTCAAAGCGCTTGAGTTGTCCGAGCAAAAGCGATTGCAGCAAGCCTCTATTGACGAGACGGATCGTGAAGACGAAGTTCACAACGCTCTTCTTAAAGAGTTCAGTATTTACGAGCCCAACTTGAAAAAAGAATTTAACGAGGGGCAGGGCAAGCAAGGAAACTCGCTCGAAATCAGTCCAGAAGACACGGACGCTTACAGAGCATTCGCAAGAGAAAAACTTGCTATCGAGCGCGGTAAGACCCCCATGCCAGATGCCTTCTCTCCCATCCCGCCCGTCGAGCAACCTGAGCTTGGCGTGGTGGGTGAAGGTAGCGGCGCAAACAATGCAAGAAGCATAGCACCTGTTGATCAGTCTTTAGCAAGCGCACCTCCCAACAAGGTTTTCACTGCACCTCCAAATCCTAATGAGGCTGGTAGAGGTGGAGGGTTTACAGACACCTCAACATTTCGCTTTAACGAGCGGAGATCGGAAGAGCCAACCCCCATAGAAGCCATGCGAGAGTGGTTAAATAATAACAGGGCTCAGGTCTCGCAAGCAGACAATTCGCCGCCACAAGGAATAAGGAATTGGGCGGCGGCAAACAAAGAGCGGCTTATGCAAGAATTGAATGTGTCGCTCTCAGACCTAATCCTGTTGGTAAACTCGGGCCAACTCAACGCAATGTATAACGAAAGCCTACGCTAAAAGGACGACCCGAGCGGGTGCTCCGAGTAATCTGCCAAGATCAGGTTAAATGGAGTACCCGATATGGTCGATTATGCAAAGTTCGCCGCAGAGGCGAATGCCTTTGGTTCGTCAGACAATTCTTTATCTTCGGGTTACAACGACCTTTTTGGCGGCGACCTTATAAAAAACAAAGACTTTCACCAAGACATCCGAAATTATTACTCGTCACAGGGAATGTCGTTCTCATCCACGAACGAAATGCTAGACAAGTGGTACACTGATCGTCGCTGGATCGACAGCAACTTCGGTGAAGCTGGCTTGGACATGGGCAAGTATGCCAACTCAAGCGATGCTGACCAACAGCGCCACACTCGCCTCGCAGCCGCTTGGCAGCGAGCGCCTTCGAGGGGCACACTCTTTGACCAAGTTGTAGACTATGGCGCGGCTACCATTCTCGACCCAGTTAATGTAATTCCTTATGCTGGCGTTGTCAGTAAGCTCTCGAGAATTGGTCAGGTGGCAAAGGCCGCTCGTGCGGCGGGCAAGACACGAGCAGGCGCTCGTTCAGCGGGCGTTTCACGAGGCGTTAAAGAAGGTGTGGTTGAGGGCGCAGCAGTTGGCGCGGTGTTTGGTGGTGGATTTGACGCGCTACAACAGTCACGAGAAATGCAGCAAGGCATTACTGATGCAACCGAATATGATGTCGGGCGCATGGGTAAGAGCGCTCTTTATGAGGCTGGCGCTGGTGGTTTTTTGGGTGGCATCATCGGTCGCTTTGCGTCAGGCAAACGAGCCGACGATGCTCTTAACTGGTCGAAAAATTCAAAGCTAGGCCCGTACATCGAAGGGCGGCTCGCGCAAATTAACCGCATCGAAAACGATCTCAACGTAAAGATAGCGGACGAAAGCCTACAAGATCAGCGCTTCGATCTCGTCAATGAACTCGGGCTAATCCAGCAAGAAAAAGCTGACATCGAAAACTATGCTCGTGACGTGGAAAACAGACAGGCCGAGCTAGACGGTCTTGCTAAAGAAATGGAAACTGCTCAAGCCAATGGCGACAGCACTGGCTCGCTGATGACAGATTTCCAAAGCAAGAACGCCGAGCTTACCAAGATGCTCGAAACAAGAGAGGTCAAACCTCTCGAGCGTCTGTCGCCCGAAGAAATCCGCGCTCGTGAAAAGCAAGCAAAAGTCGTAAACGCTCCCCCACCCAACACGGGTGCTGCGCCCACAGGAAACGCCACAGGCACCGCGACACCCGCAGATACAGTGCCGACAGAGAATTTAGATGGACAGGCACCAGCCGCAGAGGCACCAGCAGCACCAGCGCCCAAAGCCCCGACCCCTGACGAGGTGCGGACTGAGATGGGTAGCATGGAAGTCCCTGATGGTGAGGGGGGTCAAGAAGCCTTTAATGCAGCTACAAAAACCAATGCGGCTTGGGCTTCCAACTTAAAGAAAACTCTCGCAGGCTACCGCAAAAAAGCCAAAGAGGCGGGTATCGAACTGCCCAGTGATGAAGAGCTTGGACGCTTAATAGCGGCGGGTAAGTTTGACTTAAAGGCCAACGGGAACCTTAACAAAGATGGCATCCAGAAGCTCAAAGAGTTTGTCACTTCTCGTGGTGGAGATGCAGTAAAGCAATTTGTTGGCGGTCGCAGAACACCAAAAGCAGCGAAGCCCGCAGATGCACCAGCAGCGGCAGCCGCAGACGCACCAGAGACCCCAGCAGAGGCCGTCATCCCAACCAAGGGCGATACCAAGGCCGCCGAACGCGCTGCGAATGTAGGCACAGGCGAGAGTAATGAAGACCTGATGCTTCGCCTCGCAGACGAGGAAATCCCTGACAACGACGGCACGGCATCCGATGTGCTTTTGGGCAACCCGCTTGCCACAGACAAGAAAGGCAAGGCTAGTAACGAAAGGGCCACATTAAAGTTTATCGAAGCCATAAGCGATTACGCAAAGCAAGCTAAAGCCAAGGGTAACACGCCCCTCACAATGGACGACATTGGCAAGCTGATTAAGTCAGGCCGCCTTGAGCTTAAAAAGAACGGAGCCCTTACCAACCGAGGCATTCAGATGGCGAAGGCAATGGCCTCGTCTCGTGGTGATGGTAAGTTTGTTCTCAAGGCTCGCGCTACTGCAACTCAGGTTACTGACGAGGCGTCTCGCATAGAGGCATACAACAAAGCCAACCGCACTCCCGAGCAGGTCGCAGCAGACAGAGAAGTCTCGATGGCGGCGGACACTATCTTTGGTGACATCATCGAAGCCGCTGTCGCAGAAGGCGTGGTAGACAACGCCAACAAGATCAGAAACAAAATCTTGGCTGGCCTTAAAAACAGCATGACCGATGAGGTCTATGGGGCAGTCGTGCGCCGCTTGGACGATTGGGCCAACATCCGCAAGACCATAGCCGACGATGCCTCCGAAGCCGAAGTCCTCAATCTCGCTCGAGAGCGGATGGCGGAGCAACGGCAACTCGATCTTGCATTCCATACCAAGCAAGGCGTTTACACAGGCGCACCCAAAACCTCGGGCGGTAATCGTGTGGGCGGTACGGCAGCAAAGGCAGGAGCGGCGCTCGAGAACGACCCCAACGCAGGCCGCGTGTTCCGCACGTACGTCAACAGCAAGGGCGAAACTGTCACCACGAGCAAGATCAGCAGCCTGTTTAAATCGGGCATGGATATTGGTGATGGGTATAGCGTCACCGAGGGCGTACAAGACCTCAACCCCAGAACCTTTAACGCCCAACAAGCTCAAGCAGAGGCCATTCGTGACGCTGGCCTTGGCATTCAAAAGGCCACATACGAAATCGTAGCGCAAGGTAGCGAGCGTGGTGTTGTCGGTATTGGGCGGGGCAATCGCGTGACGAAAGGGATGATCCTTCATGGTGCGCCAATCAAGCAAAAGGACGGCACATTTAAGCTCAAGCTCTTTAAGGAAAAGAAACACGCTTACGAAGCGCTGGGCCTCCGAGGCAAAACTGACGGCTACATCCTCACCAAAGACTTGCCCATGTTCGAGAACATGGATGAAGTCAGGGCAGCCATTCTAAAAGCAACTAATGACTTTGCGGGTGACGGCAAAAAGATTGGCGTCGAAGCCGCCAACATGATCAAGAAAGTTGATGAGGGCGGAGCGCCTGCGATGATAACCGCAAACATGCGGAAGATTGCGGCGAAAGAAGGTGTAACCATAGACGCCAAGGACACCCCCGCTACCGTGATCGAGAAGATACGGGAGAAAGACAGCCTCGTGGGCGGACACGGCGACTACACCAAGTATCAGGTCGAGCTAAGAAAGATCAAAGCTCGCACCCCAGCCGACCCTGATCCCGTCACGATTAACGTGGAGACAGGTAAGCCCAAGGCTATCAACACAGTGAAAGCAGACGGCACACGAGGCGACAAAATTTTAATTGTGATCAGGCGTAAATACGACGAAACGAAAGCGAACGCCAACGCTCGCATGATCAGCGAAACGCAGTTATCGGAAGGCTTGGGCGTTGACGCTTTGCTCGGACAATCAGACGCCGACCTTTTCTTTATCGGCTATGTACCACGGGAAATAAACGGTGTGGACGTACGCAAAATTCGGACAGACAGAGAGGCACTACTAAGCGCGTTTGAGCCGCTCGATGACGCCAACAAACTAGACGGCTCGGCAGTGGATGCGTATGTCGCACCGCCCAAGCCAGTTGATCTTGCCGTCGAAGCCCCCCGCATGATGATTAACATGGCGGACTTTACTGACGATCAGTTTGACAACATTTTCATGGCTGTTTCTCTCGCTCGTAATTCGGCAAGTTCCCTTGCTGGAGAGGGCACAGGGCTTGTCAGTCTTCCAGTAAACAAAGCAGAAATGCGTAAGGCTTCCGTAACACTGGGCGAGCTTCACGGTTACATGGAAATACTTGAGAGCGACCCCTGGATAACAAACATTACGCCTAAGTATAACGAAGCTGGGATGGCTGAAATAACGAATATGCCAGAGATCAGCATAGGTTCCCGCACGAAAGCACTGCGAACCATGTACGAAGTGTTGAGCAACATCGCTCCTGCGGGTTTCAAGCTGCCAAATCAAAGCATTGAGGCCAGCCGTGGTCAGCTTAAAAAGGTGATCAAGGGCGTAGACAAAGCACAGTCGGCTGAGATTACTAGGTTGTTTGACGAGGTAATGGGGGATCGCACCGAAGCCCCAATCTTTGTTGACGGCAGCGGCAAAGGCACGGAGGTGGGTAACGGCTACTATACATCAACCGCCATGTTTATGAAGGATGGCTCGGTGTCTCAGACAGGGCCAGTGAACCGCGTATCTCTCGACGTTGCGGGCAACAGAAACCCCACAACCGCCGCAGACAACCAAGGCATCGGATCGACATACCTAGTCATGCACGAGCTTGGTCATTGGGCGTATCGCAATCTTATGTCGTTTGACATGCGAGCCGAGTTCTGGGCAGAGATGTCTAAGTATTATGATGCGAATGGCAAGTTTGATGGTGGTGGTAAGGGCGCTACTGGTCAGACATTAGTGGACGAGCGCACACCTTTTGCTGAGTTGCCTGATGGCAGCACAGCGGGTCTTTCAAATGGCAGACAAAGCCCGCAAGAAATGTTCGCCAATCAATTCGCTCTGTTCTTGCAGAAAAAATATGACGCTGTTTACGTGCCACAAAACACGAGCGTGTGGAAGAAAGTAACGGGCGCAATCAGAGCCCTTTGGATTAAGATGACAGGTCAAACCTCTCGCGACCCCAATCTTGAGCCGCTCTTCGACAAGATGCTCACCGACAAGAACGAGCTTGCTCGTACTCGCTTCTCCAATCCAAAGGAAGCAAGCACAAAACTTGGTGGCGTTCTTCGTGCAAGATACGTGCAGTTGTTCGAGGCAATGGGCCGATACAAAGAGAAGATGCCCAACAATAACTCCGATACGGACGACACCATTGGTGGCGCAACCTACTTATCCGAAGTCGCCCACTACCTAAACGGAATGGGCTTTACGAAAACGGATAGGGCGATTGCTGCAATCAAAACCAATGAGGACTTCCGCGCAAATACGGGGCCGCTCACCGCTCTTCCCGCTCCTGTCCGCCGCAAAATGCGAGCCGTTGCACTAGAAATCAATCAACTTCTTTATAAAGAGAAGGTGAATATCGACGGATACGGGGCTGATTACATCTTGTCGGGCAACGCCTACAAGGAAGGCTTCGAGAAACAGATGACTGAACTTGTCGAGAAGGACGTTAATCCTCTCGTAGACAAAGTTCTTACCATCCTTAATGACGAGTACATGAACGTCGAGGGTGGTGACATCCCCGAGTACCGCATGTCTGACGAGATACTCGACCTCCGCAAGTCCGTGCACCTGACGCCTGCTAAAATGGCGAAGGTCATGGCGGGCAAGAACATGAAGAAGGTGGTCAACGCGAGGAAGGGCTCGGCGCGTTCAAGCATCCGCAAATGGATGTCGGGATTTGGAAAGGGAAACACCAAGCCAACAAAGGCAGGCTCCTCAACAAGCGAGGCCAAAGCCAACAGCGTAAACTTGCAGCAAACAAGCACAGAAGATTTGCTCGAGATGTTTATGGACGAATTGTCTGTGGGCGAGACAACCAAGACAAACAGCAAGGGAACAAAGAAAGAAGCCACGGGCGCAGTAAGCACTTATGGCGGCAAGATAGCGACAGAAATCAAAAAGCGCTTTAACAAGAGCGATGAGACCGCCAACATAGTTGTCGATGATGAAATGAGAAAGCTCGCTGCCAAATATTCCAGTATGGACAAAGACGAGCTTACCGCAGCGTTCGCCCGAGCAACGTCTCGAAAAGACGATGCCTCTAAGAAAGAGCGTGATGCAATTCGCTTGGCGTTCTCAAAACAAAAGGGCGGGCCAAACGCAGGCAAGAAAACCCTGCCTCTTGGGGCCATCGTCAACCGAGCAGTGGTTGCCGAGGTGGGTCAAGAGATGGGCACTGGCACAGAGCTTGGCATACCCGCCAACGCGCCCGTTTCTATGCGCTCGTTCCTTGGGGCGATTAACCACCGTACGGGTGAGAAGCAACTCGCCAGCCGCACCATTGCGGCGCGGCTTGCAAGGCTGGGCGTTTCATTCCCTGCCACAAAAGCAACCGAAGGCTGGAATGGCTTTCTCAAAGAGATACGCAACCTTGGAACAAACGTATCCAAGTCTGACGACATTACCCAGACATTGCAGTACATCGGCAGAACTTTGTATGCGACTGAGGTACTGACCCCTGCGAGCCGCCGCTTACTTAACGGGTACGCTCGTCAGACCGATCAAGACCCTTCCGCCCTCCTTGGCAAAATTTTTGCTGACTTTGCTGATGACCAAGGCACGGGCTCAGACCTTGCAAAGATGCGAGAAACTCTTGGCGGTGATGACATCCCCCGCCTCGATGACCTCGAGCTATCTCTTTCCGAGGACATGATGTCCTCGGCAAGCTACGTTCTCGACGGCGTGGTCGCAAGCAAGGCGGCCCGCCGCCGCTTCCCTGTTCCGTTCGTACGCAGCGCGTTCGACGGCGATGGTGCCAGTGACATGCTTTCCACATCTCACGCGGATGTTTACGACAGCAAAGTCCCGAGCGAGTTTGCGGCTCAGTACGCACGAACAGTCATCGACCGCATGAATGTCGCCCAGCTTGACGCAGTTGACGCCTTCACTGGCAACGGGGCACAGGTTATGTATCGCAGCGTTCGCAACTCAGCATCAAACCTTATTGGTTCTCGCATCGATGACGCACCTGTTGATCATCTGCACCACCGCATAGATCAATTAGTCAGCGGGCTGGACGAGCCGCAAGCATCAGAAGCCGCAGAGTTAATCGACACTCTGTCTGATCTGCGAGGTGCCATGAATAAAGGTGGCGACATAGCCCTGCAAAGGGAGATGGCAAAAGACATTGAGGGCCAGCTTGCCGAGCTTGGCGTGACTGACCTTCTTGATGTTGAGCCAGTGTTTGTGCGGGACAGAAACCCCGTTGCTATTGTGGGCGCAGTAAGCCGCAACTCTGATGGGGTGCAGAAAATTATCTCGGCCCTGCGTCGAGACGCTGCCGAGGGCACAGCCCGCACTAACGTCGAAGCGCGTGTCAAAGGCATTATGGACACCATGTCGGCAACCGAGATGTACTCTCGCCTCGCACTAATAGCGGGCGGCAAACAGCACTTGAACCGCATCCTTCGAGAGCATGGCTTCTCAAGCATTTCGGTCGGCGGCGAGCGAGTAATCCTCAACTCGTCAGACGTACGATCCATTAAGTCCAATATGTTTACGGAAGCCGAGCCTGTTCTTGGTGCCAGCGAGACAACACCTAGCGGTCTTAACCGAGCCGTCATTACTTCCGCGCAAGAAGGCGCACCGTATGCCGACATCGTTGCCAATGCGTCGAGAGTTCTCGAAGCGGGCGGTGTGCCACCTCGCACACTCGATCAAATGATTGCAGCAGCCAACGGGCGTAACATTGGCGAAGATGGCAAAGACATAATCAGAAAGTCTAACGTCTGGAACCCGCTCGCAACCAACAGCGCAATCATGCGTAAGTCTGGGATACGGTGGCTCGCTAATCACTTTGAGCCCGAGGATGGATCGGGCGGTCACTTCGAGCGTACGAACGAGGGGATGGGCAAGTTCCTCATGCCCCTAACGAGAATGCTAAACGAGTTACCTGACAGCAAGAATGTGTTTGGTCGATACTGGCAGAACGGGCCAACACAAATGGCTCAAGCCGCCATGAGCACCGTAGGCTTTACTCCTAATCGCCGAGCGTCTCAGCCCGCATCGCACATGAATATTGTGAGCGCCCTTCGCAACAGCGCCAAGGCGGGAACTCTCGACCCACAAGAGAAGGCGGTTTACAATCAAATCCGCTCTTACCTCGGCAGCGCAGTTGGGCGTATGCGAGAAGCTGGCATGGTAGTGGGTGACGTGGGCGAAGATTACTTCCCGCAGGTTTGGCGCAAAGACATGATCTTAGCCAATAGAGACGAGTTCGTTCGGCGCATGGCGGCGTATCTCAAGGTGGAGCAAGCATCCACGGGCGGTGCGCCTCACGCGACAGGCCGTGCGGAAGAGATTGCCGAGCGGATTGTTACTAAACTAACAGACGAAGACGGCGTACTCTCCCAGACTTCGGCGCAGCTAAAGGCAGTGGGATCAGACGACCACCTCGATTATCAGCGCATGATCCGCCTGCAAGACTTCAAACGGTTCGCCGACTTTGAAAACCCCGACAGTCTCGCAGGGTATCTCGAGAATGACATTCTCGTCGCCATGACCAAATACTCGGACAACCTCGAGCACCGCCTCGATATGACCGAAGCATTCGGGGTGGGCGCACACGGGTATCACGACTACACTGCAATCTTGTCTTCGCCAACAGCAGGACGGGCGACGATAGCAACGCTTCTACGCAGTAACAAAATCCTCCGCACTAATTACGCGATCAACGCTGGCAGTGAAGAGGGTCTGTTCAAGAAGAGTTTTGATCACAACGTATTCATGTCACCCTTCAAAGAAGAATACCCTGCGCTTGCTAAAGCTGACGAGCTAATTGCTATGGCAAAGGCTGGTGCGTCTTCTCGCGAGATAGAAGAAAGCATTATGCAGTCTCTCGACGCTGCGCTGACGGGCACAGAAAACGCCCAGATAATGCGGAACAATTTTAAAAAGAGAGCAACAGCAATCGCCAACGCCTTGAACGACACGAAAGGTTTGACGGTTCTCACTTCGGCAGCCAACGTCAAACATGCCAACGGCTTTTACAACGCTGCTGTGCGCCGCCCAATCGAGGGGATGCACGGGCTTTATGCGATGGCTGACACAAGTAAATGGCTGCGAGGGATCAACGCTGTCACCCTTCTGACTTACACCACGCTCACATCGATACCTGACCTTGTACTCCCGCTCGTCCGCACAGGTGACGTGAAGGCGTACACAAAAGCGCTGACGAGTTACATGAGCCAGCGAGAAGGCGGCAAAGCCTACAGAGAGATGATCCGCAATATCGGAGCGGCTACCGAGAACGTGGTGCATCAGCGCATGACGATGGCTCACGGGGTCGAGAGCACCCAGTTTATGAGTGGCTTCTTTAACTCGACATTGCTAACGCCTTGGACTGACACGATGAGAGACATTGGCGCGGCGGTTAGCTACGAGCACCTCAAGGCGCAATCGCGGATTGCTCGAGAGTACCCCAACTCACGAGCGGGCCGCATAGCTAAACGCATTCTGAAAGAGGAAGGGCTGGAAGACCTCTATCAAGAGGGCGACATCGATATGATCATGCAGACACGGGGCTCAGAGAGAGAAGACCCGAGGAGCAAAGCCATCTCGTCCTCAGTTATCAAGCTAACGAACAAGATGATCTTCACTCCCAATCCAAACGACATTGTGTTGTGGGGGCAGACGCCACTCGGGGCTATTGCGATGCAGCTAAAGTCCTTCCCGATTATGATGGGCCGCTTGATTGGTGGCACATTCGGTGAGGCGTTTGCTGGTGAGGGCGCAATCAATCGGACAGGGAACTTCGCCAAAGCGTTTGTCGGTGCCTCAGACAACCGCATAGCGCCTCTGGCAGCCCTTCTGACAGCGGCTCCCGCCTTCGGGGCAGGGGCAGTAGCAGTAAAGGACATCGTGCAGGGTAGAGGCGGTGAGGACAACAGGCAACACGCAGTTCGTGACCGCAGATTGAGCAACCACTCAGGAATGTATCAAGGCTTCAAGGACAATGAGTTTATTGATAAGTTCTTCGGGTGGGGTTTCGATGGCTTCGTCGCAGCAATTGGCTTTGGCTTCCTTGGCGACTTGATGTACGAGATAGCATCGCAATCTGACAACGGTGCGTATGGACAGAACAGAGTTTTGGAAGCGTTCGCTGGCCCGACACTCGGGCTCGCGAATGACGCCCTGACAGTAACCCAAGGGGTCAACTCTTTGATTGAGGGTGACGAGGCAAATGGGATACGCCGCGCCGCCGTAAGAGAAACCACTGGTCGTTTCATACCCTTCCTTCCTAACTCTGCGAGAGAAAGCGTAGTCGATAGGATTGCTGGGGTGAAGAACGCAGGGCAAGGCGGCAGCGGAGGTTATGGCGGGGGCTACGGCAGCGGCTACTGATCCTCGTCAGCCCAAGGCGTATCCTTTAGCGTCACAGTCACGCCCTCTTTCGCTCGAGCGTAAACGGAACCAGCTTGGGAGCTTCTAAGCTGGTTCTTCATTTGCCGTATCTTCTCTTGTTTCTTGGCGTCATCACTTTCTTTTGACATTCTTTGCCTCCTCGATCCTGACTGCCTCCCAACCCACGGCAGCGTAGCCGCAGATATCCACGTACGTGTCGAACTTTGTGGGTGACGTAACCATCCTCGACAGCTTGACCGCCATCATAATCATGGTGACATGCTCTGGCCCCAGCTTCGCACCCTCGGCGAG
>JGI24005J15628_10000786_pt1 | contig 17574 bp, 21 predicted proteins | sample LinPmetageLP40_FD_15628 | JGI IMG/M metagenome (IMG submission 15628)
TTGATCCGTAAAGATGCTGACAGTGAAGATAGACCTGCAAAAATTAGAATGTTTACTTTTATAAATGATCTAAAAAACGCAGGACTTAATATTAGTTATGAAGGATTAAAAGCATATTACGATTCAAGTCCACAGTTACAAAATGTTATCTCTCAATTCAATGACGAAGAGGTAATATTTTTATCACACAGTGGCGATGACCAAGCAGATATAACTCCAGAGCCTACAGGTGATATCCCACCTGAGAAGAAAGTTAATCAAATGGCAAAGGCGGCATTAGCCAAAAGAGAAGGTCAATATGAACCCGGAACTAAAAAAATGCAGGGCGGAACTAATCTAAACAAATTCCTAGGAAAATCCGATGATGACGATGAAAAATATATACAAAAAATAGAACCACTAATTCCAAATCCTTTAGGGCGAGTTCCTTTTGCTAGGCGAACTGTTAATGATGATATTGAACTTAGTGAAAAGTGTTGGGATGGATACCAGAAAAAGGGTATGAAAACAATGTTTGGTAAACGTGTTCCTAATTGTGTTAAAAAAGAAGATATTGAAGTTGATTTAGACGAACGTGAATTAAGTAAGCCTGAAAAAAGCAAGATGAAAAAATACGAAAAGAAAGTTCCTAAAGAAGAATTTATAAAAAGATACGGTAAAGACAAAGGTGAGATGGTTTACTACGGAACATTAACTAATATGTCAAAGGAGAATACATAATGAAGGGCCCGGATTTCAGAAAACTTATTAATAAGATAAACGAAGCAACTATTAATGACCCATCAGGCGAAGGCACAGGTGATAGTGACATATATAGAATTATAGATCCTAAGACTGGCAAAGTACAAGGTCCAAGAGGAATTGAATATTTTCCTGTAGCAACGGATGGCAGTGTTGTTTGGGATCGTAAATCAATGCCAGACGCTGGATCTAGAGAGTTATCGATAAATAATTTAAGATTACAAGGATTTAAAATTGGTGGCGATCCTATGTCAGGTGGGTCTGATTATTCTAGAGATACCAAAGGTGCTTATGTTCCAAGAAAAGATGCATTAGACGATTTTGATGCAAAAGAAGATGCTGCAATAGCCAGAAGGGCCGCCGCTCAACGTAGAAAAGAGGCTAATATTTTAAAGAAGTTAGGATTTAAATCAGATCAAGAAGCACAAAATGCATATAATGCCGCAAGTAAGTCAGAAAAAGCAAGACTTGAAAAAGCAAAACAAAGGGCAGAGGACGAATACAGAGATTCACTTGATACTTCTGCTCCGACTAAACTTGCAGTTCCGCCAAAGACTAATAAAGTAGAACCAAAATCAAATATTGTAACACCTGCTCGTAGTTCTGATCCATCAAATATGGTAACACCACAACTTGGAACAGGAGCAAGTACAACTAATTTTCAAAAAGATTTTGTTACTGGGCCAGAGCCAATGGATGACTTTAAACCATTAAAAGATACAGATAAAATGGCAGCGATGAGATCAGCGTCTGATAAAAAAATGGCAGCGAGGAGTTCAGATGTTGATAAAAGAATGGCAGCGATGCAGGCAAGATTCGACGCTACTGCTCCAGGTAAACCAAATCAGTAGGATAATATAATGGCATACTTAGCAACAGGTACACAAGCAAGAGAACGAGCACAGGATAATAGTACCATAGCAGAACAAATTGCTATAATGGAATTATCGATTATTAGTGCAATAAATTCTAACGTGTTTGAAGTAAAAATTACTAACACATCAACAGTAACTATACAAGGAGTTACTATAACTGGCAGTCCAATGACAGATAACGATACATTGGGTCAGGATTACTACAAAGCATTTCAAGGAACGACTGCCAATGCAGTTTATACTGAACAGATGAACGAAGTAATTAATTATTTCCAAGGTAAAGGATATACTATTAGTCGTAAGAGTACAAGTGGTTCTTACTTTTTTTGGAACATATCCTGGTAAAGGGTAACAATGTTAAAATACGCAAAGTTAGATTACGACCTGCAACAGTTCGTAAATGCCGACTATAGTATACATAGTGGCAGTTGTATAGCACATCAAGTACACGAATTAAAAGACATACACGAAAAGTTCGGAGGATTTCCAGACAGTTATGATATGAGCAACACACTTATACGTCAACTATGGTGGACTAGAGAACAAGTTGACTTTGAAGAATTAGGTAGAAAACTAGGTATAGAAGTTGTCACAGTAAGTAGTATATTACAACCACCAGGCAACATGATTCCTGTACACAGAGATACTTTCTTTCAAATTAAAAAAGCATACCCTAATGACACAAGATTAAAAGTACGTGCTAACATGTATTTAGAAGACTGGCATGTAGGAGAATACATACAGTATCAAAAAGACAATGAATGGCATAATAGCACACATTGGAGTGCCGGCGACGGATGGATATGGGATAGTAATCATCTACATCTTAGTGCCAATGCAGGAATGAAAGACAAGTATACATTACAGGTTAGTGGTTTTGCAAACTTCTGAATTTAATCGCTTGATGAAGTATGCCTTTTTAAACGAAGACCCGTTTGGAGTTCTTGGTTCCATTTATAATAATGATGTTCCTCATCCGTATTTTAATCCTGAAGACATAGCATTTACTAAATTAAGAAGTTTTGATCATAATAAATGGCAGGAAAGAGAAAAGTCAAACAGAACTATTGTATTTGAGGATTTAGAATATGTGATACCTGACGAACAATTTATATGGGAAGCCTCAGGTACACCACCCTGCATAGAGGGTGATTTTTTAATTACAAGTAGTATAACACATAATGACCATAAGTGGCCTTGTGAATATGCTTTCAGTAGTTGGCATTTAGTAAACACTAGTATGAGTAATAAAGATTTAATTCTATCACAAGATTTAAATAGACCATATTTTGCTAATTGTTTATTTGGTAATAGGAAACCTATGCGAAGTTGCTTTTATGATTTATTGAAAGACAATAATCAACTAGAAAACAATCTTGTAAACTTATTTGAAGTTTACAAATCTCCTTTCATTGACGAAGGGCAATCACAAATCGATAACTTTTTTACAAATATTAAACATACTGAATATACAAATACTGCTATAAATGATTTAGACGGTGTGCCAACTTTTACAAGTCATTATATAAGCAAACATATTGAAGATGCTACTTGGATTAGTGTAGTAGCAGAAACATTAGATGATGAACGTATTTTCTTTCCTACAGAAAAAACAGGAAAGCCAATGATGTGTAACAAGCCATTTATTGTGTTAGGTCAAAAACATTTCTTAAAAAATTTACGTAAGATAGGTTTTAAAACATTTCATCCTATTATAGATGAAACTTATGATGAAATAGATAATTTACAGGAGCGTACTAAATGTGCTTATGAAAGTTTTATTAAGTTACAACAACAAAATCCTGTTACAGTAAGGCAAAAACTTAAAGAACAATTAGATCACAATGAGAGATGTATTCGAGATAAAGAATGGTTAACAAGAAGTGCAAGAACAGTCTTAGATAGATTAGCAACTCCTGTATAAATATCTGTATGAAACTATTCGATCAAGACAAACTAGTTACCATACAAATAATATACTACATGCCTGACTACCAAAAGTTAATAAACGAATTTGTTTGGCAAACCCACGATACACTTCCAGAATATCCTCGCAGTGAACGTTTTATAAAATATTGGCACACTGATATTGATGCAGTGATTAAAGAAGCATATTTGTATCATAAAAACTATTGGGGCGGAACCACATATAAAGATGTGAGCGTCGTATACGAAATAAATTAGGTAATACTTACAACTTATGTTATAATAAGTTATGATAACAGAGCAACACAACTACAAAGCCTTGACTCGTAAGAGTGTAGATGGACGAAGGCTATATAGTACTCCTGACGGACTAGCAGTACCAAGTGTAACAACAATCTTAGATAAGACTAAACCAGAGAAAGCAAAGCAGGCTTTACTTAACTGGCGTAAAAGAGTTGGTGAAACACAAGCGGCAAACATTACAAAAGAAGCTGCCGGACGTGGAACTCGTATGCATAAATGGTTAGAAGATTATGTATTGACTGACGACATTGGTAAGCCTGGAAGTAATCCTTATAGTCAACAAAGTCACAAGATGGCAGAGATAATTGTTGAACAAGGACTTAGTAACATGACTGAGTGTTGGGGAGTAGAAGTTCCTTTATACTTTCCACAGATATATGCAGGTACAACAGATTGTGTTGGTATCTATAATGGCAAGCCAAGTATTATAGACTTTAAACAAACTAATAAACCTAAAAAAGAAGAATGGGTACAAGATTACTTTATGCAACTATGTGCCTACGGAAATGCACATAACGAAGTGTATGGCACAGATATACAACAAGGTGTTATCTTAATGTGTAGTAAAGACTTTGAGTATCAGACATGGACTATCGAAGGCGAAGACTTCAAACAACATTCACATAAATGGTGGGAGAGGGTTGGCGAATACTACGGTGCCTAAAAGTAATAAATACTATATAATTAGGAGGCACTAACATGGCGGTAGTCCAAATCTCAAGAATACAACATCGAAGTGGAGTCAGTGATAATCTTCCACAACTAGCAAGAGCAGAAATAGGACTTGCAGTAGATACTAGAAAAGTCTACATCGGCAATGGTGGAACAGATGCTCCTACAACAGAGAACATTGAACTGTTAACAACAAGAAGTCAATTATTACAATCTGCAGAAACTTATACATACAGTGATGCACAGATTGGGTTTAGTGCCCAGACTGGAACAGCAGCGACAGTGCCTATAGTTAGATCAATACAAACTAAGTTAGATGATTTTGCTAATATTAGAGACTTTGGTGCAAAAGGCGACGGCAATACAGACGACACTGTCGCTATTAACCGTGCTTTATATGAATTATATATTAGAGAGTCAGAACAAAGAATAAGGCGTACACTATATTTTCCAGCAGGAAATTATATAGTAAGTGGTATAATTAAAGTACCAACATTTGCAAGACTAGTAGGCGAAGGTCCTTTTAGCACAACAATTACTAGTAGTGACTCTGTAGGTCCAGTTGCAACAACTTGTGATAGTAAACAACAAACCGGAAGTGGTGTAGGATCTAACGGTGGTGTTATTCCTCAAGATATTATTATAGAAGGTATGACATTTTCTAGTAGTACAGACATTGACACATTTGTAGTTGACCAAACAGAGAATATTCATTTTACTAATTGTGCATTTGTAGGACCTAAAACAACTGCTCCAAGCACTGTGGGCAATAGTAAGGCAAATATTAAGATAACAAGTTCAGAAACTCACAACAGTAACTATATAACACTTAGGAACTGTACACTAAGAGGGCAAAGTCTTAACTTCCTTGCAGATCAGAATATGCAGAGTATACTTCTTGATAGTTGCCATTTTGATATATCATTTAAAAGTATTAAGATAGGAGAAGCAATTTCAGGATCAGGCGTTTCATCTAAAGGACCCGAAGGTGTAAAAGTTACAGGTAGTGTTTTTGATAAGAGTCATAATAATGCAATTCATATATTTCCAAACGTAGAAGGATTTGCAAGTTCTTATAATATGTTTAGAGATTGTGCAAACTCAGGATTAGGTGCAAACAACGCAACTGCTGATGTTATACTATTCGCTAATAATCATTCTTATAGTATCGGCGATATCTTTGAAAGACCAGACGGTGATGTTTCAACTACAACTAGAAGAATAGATCATGGAACTAGAAATATTGTTACTGAACAAGAGCAGTTAGCAATTGGTAGTCACATTAGACGAGCCCAAGCATCTCTTGTTATAGCGGCTAGTCAAACTGCAACAACTACAGGATTAACTTTTAGCGACACCGGAGACTTTGCTTCAGTAGAAGTTGATTATAGTATTGTTCGTAATTCAAGACTTAGACAAGGTAAGATCACTGTTACACATGATGCAACACAACAGGTTATCGATGACGAGTTTTCAGAAAATAATGGTGATGTTGGTGTAACTTTTACATTGACAAATACAGGCAATGTTAGTACAATTAAGTATACAAGTGATAGTCAAGCGGCTGGCACTATGTTTATGACAACTAGAATTATACGATAATAAGATTTATATATGTGGAATTTAGATACCCAAGGGCGATTATCCGCCTGGAGAAATTTTAGAGAAACTATATCTAGTTTATCGTTGTACGAAGCAGTACACGAAACTAGTAGTTTTTGGAATACTGCTCCCATTAGTAACCCCTATTATACACAAGATATTAAGAAAGATTGGCCTAATCCTTGGGAATTAGTTGCAGATAACCATTACGATAATCTTGCAAAAGGACTAGGAATATGCTATACTATAGCATTAAGTAGAAGTGAAAACTGTGAATTTCGTTGTTACAATAATCGAAAACGCAGTGCTAATTACAATTTAGCATGGATAGACAATGGGAAATATGTGCTTAATTTCGATTTGTCTATTCGAGTAAATAGAGAACTAGAAGAGTTAACAGAATCTACTCTTATAGCCAGTTACACCAAAGAGGAAATAATCAATGAGTCAGATTCAAGTTACAAAAAGAGATGGGACGAAAGAGCCGTTAGATTTAGATAAATTACACAAAGTAGTTTACTATGCCTGTGAAGGTATCACTGGAGTAAGTCCTAGTGAAGTTGAAATTAGAAGTCATTTACAGTTCTATGACGGAATCAAAAGTAATGATATACAAGAAACTCTTATTAAGAGTACTGCTGATTTAATTTCAGAAGAAACACCAGGGTATCAATATGTTGCTGGAAGACTTATTAATTATCATCTACGTAAGATGGTATACAATAGTTTTATGCCTTGGCATTTATATAAAATAATACAAAAGAACATTGAACTAGGATTTTACGACGAGGCTCTACTTGATGAGTGGACAGAAGAAGAATGGAATCAGTTGAACGATTACATTAAGCATGACAGAGACGAAAACTTAACTTATGCAGGTATGGAACAATTCCGTGGAAAGTACCTTGTACAAAATAGAGTAACAAAAACAATTTACGAAACACCACAAGTTGCTTATATGTGTATTGCGGCAACACTATTTGGAGATTATCCTAAAGATACAAGAATACGTTGGGTAAAAGACTACTATGATGCAATTAGTACATTTCAAATAAGTCTGCCTACACCAGTAATGGCAGGAGTTCGTACACCACAGAGACAATTTAGTAGTTGTGTATTAATTGAAACTGATGATAGTTTAGATAGTATTAATGCAACAACAAGTAGCATTGTAAAGTATGTAAGTCAAAAAGCAGGGATTGGTATCGGTGCTGGTAATATTCGTGCTTTAGGAAGTCCTATTAGAAACGGAGATGCTTACCATACAGGTGTTATTCCTTTTTATAAAATGTTTCAAAGTGCTACAAGAAGTTGTAGTCAAGGCGGAGTGCGTAACGGAGCGGCAACACTTTACTACCCACTATGGCACTTAGAAGTTGAAGACTTACTAGTACTAAAGAACAACAAAGGTACAGAAGACAACAGAGTACGACACATGGATTATGGTGTACAGTTTAATAAACTTATGTACGAAAGATTAATTAGTGGCGGAGATATAACTTTATTCTCTCCTAGTGATGTTCCTGGATTATATGATGCATTCTTTGCAGACCAAGATGAGTTTAAAAGATTATACGAGAAAGCCGAACGTAATACAAGCATAAGGAAGAAGACTTTAAAGGCAAGTATATTGTTTAGTAGTTTTATGGAAGAACGTAAAAATACAGGACGTATTTACTTAATGAATGTTGATCATGCTAATGACCATGGAGCATTTAAAAAAGAACTTGCACCGATAAAACAAAGTAACTTATGTTGTGAGATTAACTTACCTACGAAGCCTCTTAAAGATTTTAATGATCCTGAAGGCGAGATTGCACTATGTACATTAAGTGCGATTAATTGGGGACTAATAAAAACACCTAAGGATTTTGAAAAACCTTGTTCGTTAGCAGTAAGGGGACTAGATGCATTATTAACGTATCAAAAGTATCCTGTACTAGCGGCGAAGAATAGCACAATGAAAAGACGTCCTCTTGGAATTGGTATAATTAATCTAGCATACTTTTTAGCAAAGAATGATACAAATTATAGTAATCCAGACTTAGGACTTATAGATGAATATGCAGAAGCATGGAGTTATTATTTAATAAAAGCAAGTGCAGACTTAGCAATAGAACAAGAAGCATGTCCTGGAACAAACGAAACACATTACGGAGATGGCATAACTCCTAACCAAACCTATAAGAAAGATGTTGACGAACTCATTCCACATGTTGAACGTATGGATTGGAAAGAACTTAGAGAACAATTAAAAACTACAGGAATAAGAAACAGCACATTAATGGCACTTATGCCTGCTGAAACATCAGCACAGATATCTAATAGTACAAATGGCATTGAGCCACCACGTAGTTACATTAGTATTAAACAAAGTAAAGATGGTGTGCTGAAGCAAGTTGTTCCAGGTTATCCGAGACTTAAAAACAAATACGAACTACTATGGGATCAAAAGTCACCCGAAGGATACATTAAGATTATGGCAGTATTGCAAAAATATATTGACCAAGGGATTAGTGTAAATACAAGTTACAATCCTCAACACTATGAAGATGAGAAGATACCTATGTCCACTATGCTACAACATTTACTGATGTCGTATAAATATGGTACGAAGCAATTATACTATTTCAATACATTTGATGGTGCTGGAGATGACGTAAGTGAACGTATGGAAGATTCTATTACATTAGAAATTCCACAAGAAGGACAGTTTGAAGAAGATTGTGATAGTTGTACAATATAAAAAAGATAAGAGAAAAAATGGCAGTATTAAATAAAACAAAACACGACCACACAAAAGTAAAAGCATTCTTTGATGGCGACATCGGCATGCAGAGATATGATACAGTTAAGTATCGACAGTTTGATAAACTAACTGATAAACAGTTAGGATTCTTCTGGCGTCCTGAAGAAGTTGATATTCTCAAAGATAGTAAAGACTTTAAAGAGTTAACAGAACACGAACGTCATGTGTTTACAAGTAATTTAAAAAGACAAATACTTTTAGATAGTGTACAAGGTCGTGCTCCTGCTGAAGCATTTGGTAGTATTACTAGTTTACCTGAATTAGAAAACTGGATTACAACATGGACATTTAGTGAAACAATCCACAGTAAGAGTTACACACATATTATTCGTAATGTCTATAGCGATCCTAGTAAAGTATTTGATGACATGATGGATATTAAAGAAATTATCGAGTGTGCAAATAGTATTACAGAATGTTATGATGAACTAATTACCAAGTCTATGTATTATAATTTATTAGGTGAAGGTACACATACAGTTAATGGTAAAAAAGTTATTGTTGACATGTACGAACTTAAAACACTCTTGTACAAGACATTAATGAGTGTTAATATACTTGAAGGTGTTAGATTCTACGTTAGTTTTGCGTGTAGTTGGGCATTTGCTGAACTTAAGAAGATGGAAGGTAATGCTAAAATTATCAAGTTTATTGCTAGAGATGAAAATGTACACTTAGGTTCAACTCAACAGTTACTTAAGATGCTACCTAAGGATGATCCAGACTTTATTAAAATTGCAGAAGAAACTCGTGAAGAGTGTATACAGATGTTCGTAGATGCAGTTGACCAAGAGAAAGCATGGGCAGAGTATTTGTTTAAAGACGGCAGTATGATTGGACTTAATGCTCTGTTGTTAAACGAATATATCGAATGGATTGCAAATAAACGTATGCTTGCAGTAGGTGTGAAGAGTCCTTATAGTGTACCTCAAGCAAACCCTTTGCCTTGGACACAAAAATGGATTAGTGGTGGAGATGTTCAAGTTGCTCCTCAAGAAACAGAAATTTCAAGTTATATCATAGGTGGTACGAAGCAAGATGTCGAAAAAGATACCTTCGCAGGATTTAGTCTCTAAACTAGACTACTGGATTAATACAGTATTAAGTCAACCAAATAGAGCATTCGGTAGTTTACCTGCATGTCCTTATGCTAAACAGGCATGGATGGATAATAAGGTTACAGTAAAAGAATGTACAGGTTGGCTAGAAGCATACAGTGAAATACTTACATTAGATGTAGATTTCTCAGAAAAAGATGTTTGTTTACTAGTATTTAAACCAGACATTACTCCTGAACTCTTGAGTAACAACGTAGCATATCTCAACCAGTTTTGGTCTAAGTCAGACTATCTTACTATACTAGAAGATCATCCAGATGAGAGAGAAGAAGTTATGGAGTTTAATTTAAACTTTGGTGAGTACTGTTTATTGTTTGTTCAAAATAGAATGAAACTACAAAAAGCAAGATCAGAACTTGAGAAACGTGGATACTATACACATTTTACCGAAGAGTATAAAAAGGAAGTGCAAGATAGATGACATTGCATTGCAGAATAAATTTAAAAAAAACCAATTACCTACAGATAAGTGACCACAAGATTCTGTGGGCTCGTAATTATAAAGTAAGTCCAGATACAGATAAACTATTACAAATTTATAAACAATACTGCGATTATAAACAGTTTGAAAGTCCGTTGCATTACTACAAAGAACAGTTCACACATGAACATTTTGAGGTACTAGGTTACTACGATAATAAAAAATTAGTTGCGTGGAGTTTAATTTATATAATTAATAAGGAAATTGCAGAAGCATATCAGTTTGCTTGGGACTACAAAAATCCAGAACTTAGGTTAGGTATTGCAAGTTTAACAAACGAATGTGCATTGTATAAGAATAGAGGTTTCAAGTACCTAATGCTAAATGAAGTGAATAGTTATAAGGAAGCAATAGATGGATTCGAATTACTACCTCCCTTGGGATAAAATAGATGACAACTTTGATTTGTGGGATAAGTTGCCACAATATAGATGGATCCATAATAAATTAGAACTTGCAATAAGTTGTGGACATAATGCAGGGCCTATCCCCGTTTTGCCTAAAGTCAGCGGGTATTATTGTTTAAGGCCTATATACAATTTAATAGGTTTAGGATTACATGCAAAAAAGATTTGGATTGATAAAGACAATATGGATCAAATTCATGAATATCATCCAGGAGAATTTTGGTGTGAATGGTTTAATGGACCACACTATAGTATAGATTACGAATGGGATAATGGCTGGAAACCTTTGTTTGCTACTGAAGGATTTAATACTCCAGATAATATGATACAATTTAGTCGATGGGTAAAGATAGTCCCACCTAACATTAAACTTCCAAAGTTTTTAGATAAACTTAAAGATAATAAAGTCTTGAATATTGAATTTAAAGATAGTAAAATATTAGAAGTACATTTAAGATTAGGCAATTTACACGGCGACTGGCATGGTATTGAAGATGCAAGTATAATTGTTCCAGCATGGCAGAGTATATATATGGTAGAAGCACAAGCAAGAGAACAACAAGGTTGGAAATTTGTTTATGATTTTGATCATGCCTTTGCTGGAATGACTGATGCAAGAATAGGATTTTGGTACAGATGAACGTATACACAATATATGCAGAACTAGCAGAGGGTGTAAAACCTAAAGAGTTTGTCGAACGTATTACAGAATACTTTTCTACATTGCCTACACTACACAATTATAGAATTACTAGAATGAAACTAGGATTTAGAAGTAAAGACTTAGGTGAGTGGCGTATTGATATGGAGTTTAAAACTATGCAGGATTTAGATGATGCAATGAATCATGTTCTGCATAAAAAAGATACTATGCATACTCATATAGGTTTTAGTAAACTAGTTGATGCAGATAGTTTAGATCATTTTTTATATAGGGATTATCCTGATGAAATATCACGTAGTTAATTCTAAAACTCAAGCAAAATTTGGCGATGTCTTTGAATATCTAGGTTATTACCCACAGTGTGATTTTATATATCATATGGTTTTTAGCAGTGATGACTTTGTTAATATACCAGATGAACCTGATCTACCGTTACTGCTTTGGCATGCTGAAGAAGCATTTCAAGAAGACACTAGTAGTATTAGCAGAGATTTTTTATATGTTACAGGTAATTATAACTTACCCAACTACTTTAGCATACATGATATTATCAGTAGTGATATATGGTCTAATAAAACTTGGAATGATACAAAAACTAAACTTTTTAATTGTACTCAACTTAAAGATATAGGACATAGACGCAGTGTAATCGCGGCGTTGCACAAAGCAAACGTGCTAGATAAATGCAATTGGAGTTATGTCAATAACACTTGCGATGGTAGTTGGTTTGACAGTGCTTTAGGATTTACACAACAAGACATAGACTATGCACATAGCATAGATGATATTATACCTTATGATCCATATCCTGTAGAAGATATTGCACACAATCAAAGTTTGCCGGACATTTGGAAAGACAGTTGTGTTACTATAAGCACAGAAACAACTTTTCAACACTATAGGACCCAAGTTCCTCCACTTATGCTAACAGAAAAAACCTACTGTGCTATTGCTAATCTTACAATGTTTATTATAGCAGGACCTGTTGGTAGTTTACGTTTACTTAAAGATCAAGGATACGAAACGTTTGGAGATTTGTGGGATGAAAGTTATGATAATATTACTAATACAGCACAACGACTTCGTGCAGTATGTGAATTAATTGAAGAGGTCAGTAAAATGAATTTACCTAAACTACATAGGCATTGTAAACAAAGACTATTACACAATCAAAATGTTCTTTATAATATTGATGTAAAAAGTAGAGTAGATCAAATAACTAATTGGCTTGTAGAAAGTAAACAAAATGAAATATAATATATGGAATAAATGGGATCCACTTAAGGTATGCATGTTAGGCAACAATTATACACCTGAATTTTTCAATGGATTACCCGACAAAGCCGGCGACCCTTTAAAACGTATCTGTGAAGAAACTCTTGAAGATTTAGAAGGCTATAAACGTATACTTCAAGATTTTGGTGTACAAGTTATACAACCTGAAATGGATCGTAAAGAACGTTTTATGGACAATCCTAGCCGCTATCCACGTGGTCCATTGCAACCAAGAGATTATCAATTAGTTTTAGGAAATACCTGTTTTGTCAATTATGGATATGATCATCCATCAATTATAGATAGATTAAATAATTATGCACCTGTAAATTGTATTGGATCAAATGGAATTATGCCTTATTTTTCTTCTGAAAAAACTTATAATATTGTAAAAGGTGCAGATTTCCCTACATACGAACAATTTTTAGAAAATAGTACTAACAAAAATTATTTTGAGGATTTTGTTTGGGAAGAACTAATAGAATTTTCAGATGGCTTTGAAGGCCTGGCTAGTGCTACATGTTTTATGATAGGTAAACGATTATATATAGGAAGAAACGACGATATAATAGATATAGATATAAACGAATATAAAAAAAATTTACCTGAATTTGATAAGTTTCAAATAACAATATCACCTATGGACGGACACACAGACGGCAACTTTCATCCTCTTAAACCTGGTGCTATACTAAGTTTAAAAGATGTACAAACATATAGTGAAACATTTCCTGGATGGGATATTTGTTACTTGCCAGATCAAAGTTGGAATAAAGTTGGTGAATTTATGAAACTCAAATATAAAAACCAAGGCAAGTGGTGGTTAGCAGGCGAAGAAGACAATGCAGAGTTCACACACTTTGTTGAGACGTGGCTACAAGATTGGGTTGGTTATGTAGAAGAAACAGTATTTGATGTAAATGTTTTGATGTTAGACGAACACCATTGTTGTGTTGCTAATCCAAACAATCAAACAGTAAATACGTTTTTAAAAAAACATAAGATAGAGCCAGTCTATGTACCATTTAGACATAGATACTTTTGGGATGGTGGTTTACATTGTATTACACTAGATTTATATAGAGAAGGCAAACAACAAGACTATTTCCCACAAAAGGATCAGCAGATATGATTACAATATATACAAAAGATTTATGTGGATTTTGCCATATGGCAATGAACTACTTAAACGAAAATAAGATAGAATTTAAGGAGATAAACATTGACTATGATTCAGAGGCTAGAACATTTCTTAAAGAAAATGGGCACAAAACTTGTCCACAAATCTACAACGGTAGTAACTTGCTCGTCGAAGGTGGTTGTGACGGATTACTTGCACTATCCAAAAAAGAAATACATGAAAGAGTAAACGGACTAGACTTGGGTAATTTTAAACTATAATGGCTACAAAACTTTATAACTTTGGTTGTAGTTTTAGTTATGGAAATTGTGCTAAAACTAAAAACAATCTTATAGACAAACATATTGGACCCGGTACTCTAGTAGCCGAGCACTTAGGATTGCAAGAAGTAAACTATGCCAGCAATGGTGATAGTAATGACGGAACACTAAGAAAGTTGTACACTTATCCTATAGAGCCTAATAATGTAGCACTAGTAGGTGTTACAGGAGCAACGAGGTTTGGAGTTGTGGGGCCAGAGGATAAACCTACTAAACATAAAAAAGTAAGATTAAAAAATAACATTACTAATAAGATGCAGGAATTTTTTGCAAAACCAAGTAAAGCCAGACAACGTGCATTTACTATTGGACCAGACCTTCCAGTTGAACTAGACTACTTTACAAAAATAAAAGGAGCATTAGCACCTGGTAATTGGGATAAGTTCGAAACATTTACATACAGAACATTATTAAGTGTAGTGAGTATACAAAAAAGATTAGAAGAACTAGGCATGAAGTACTACTTTTATAATACCATAGACAGTCAAATAATGGAAGATGTATTTGTAAAAGAACTACTTACACTAAGAGGAAACATTAACTTTAATCAATATTTCGAACCTAACAATGCTATAATGTCTTGGGTTGATGTTAACAAAGATTTATGGATAGCAGACGACGATTCTCATCCTAACCACTATGCATATAGTATTTGGTTTGAAAAATTTAAACAGTGGTTGCCTAATTAAAGTAGCACATAATATAGTAGGATAAATAATTGTATGAGACCAGTAGTAAGAATAAACGACATTAATCAAGCAGGTGGTGCAGTAACTAATTCACATGCAAACGTTCTTGCGAACGGAAGACCGTTGGCAAAGAAAACATCTCCAGTAACACCTCATCCTCCTTGTAGTCCTAAGAGTCCTATTCACTGTGTAGCAACTTCAGGTACTCCTGGAAGCATAAAAGTAACTGCTAACGGAATTGGATTGTTAAGAGTAGGCGATAGAGACACTTGTGGACATAGTAGAGCAACAGGTAGTCCAAACGTATTAGTAGGATAAAGATATGGCATGTATTAGTGCATTAATTACATCAGTAGGCATAAATGCAATTGGCGGTTTAGCAGGTGGAGTTGTTGGACAAGCATTAGGAAATAAAGGACAGCTAATTGCGAGCACAGTAAGTAATGTAGCCGGAGTACAAGATTTTACATCCGTGTTGACTACTGTTTCAGGAGCATCAACTGGATTTGGAAGTATAGCAGATATGGTTACTGGTGGTGGAAACCCTTTAGAAAAACTTACTGCCGGAATATTACCAGACTTTGAAACTGTAGCGGCAAGTATAGGAGGAGGTGCTTTAAGTGGTGTAATAGGTGCAGACTTTTCGGCTGGGTTAAGCGGATTAGGAAATACATTCGGTGGTGCACTAAGTAAACATACTGGAGATTTGTTCGGAGACGGACCTTTACAGATGATGCAATCAATGGGTATGGCAGAAGGATTTGCCTCTAGTAGTATGGCTATGGCAGGACCTTTTAATAATGCTCTTACACAAAACTTTGGAAAAGCAATAAGCAGTATAAATGGTGCTCTGCCAATAGACGGAAACTTTGGCAACTTCTTAGGAGACGCTATTCCTAATATAAATGCAACAATTAATAATGGATTAACAAATTTTATGTCAAATGCAAGTATCCCAGACTTTGCAGGCGATTTATCTAACCTAGGTAGTTCTTTTGATTTAGGAGATATCAGCAACTTTGGAAATCTTGGTCAAGTAGCAGATAATTTATTAAAGAACGGTGCTGGGGATATAACAGGACTAACACAAGCATTTACTGAAGTTAATTTTGATGCTTTTGGAGATGTTGTAAATTTAAGCAGTCCTGAGTTTAACGATGTATTAGGTAATGCAATGTCAAGGATAACAAATCCAGAGATGATTGCCAACGCACAAAAAATGTTAGGAAGTAATATTCCAAACTTAACTAGTATGGCAGACTTTGGTGATTTATCTAAAATATTGCCAAAAAGTTTTAATAATATAATTCCAAATAATTTCGATGAGTTTAGAACAGAGTTACAATCAATTGACTTGGGCACTATGAGTACACCAAAACAGTTTGGCGACTTGTTAACTAACTTAAAGATGACAGACTTGCCTAATATATCTGAAGTTACAAGTGTACTAGATGATGATGCGGCACTACAAGTTGCAGCAAAGTTCTTAGGTGGAACTGGAATGAATGGATCAGTTAGTGTTAGTGATATTATGGGAACAGTTGGTGGCATAGGTATTAATACTGAAAGTATTATTTATAAAGCTGCAATGGAAGGTTTAGATAATAATGGCGCATTCGCAACTACACGTGCTATCTTTGGTGAACTTTCAACAGGAATAGCAGGAGGCTATACTACTGGTGATGGTGCATATGATACTGATACAATTAACGATCCTAGAGGCGGCAACCATGATGATTTAGATGCTTTTGTCACTGCAAAAAAAGCACAATTAGAAACTGCATTTACTGATATTTCTAATGATAGTTCTATTAGTGGAACTTTTGAGACCTTAACAACTGCTTACAATTCAATGCAACGAAAGTTATTAACTGAAAAGAATCAAGTTGACAAGATTGATATGCATTTAGATTTAAGAAATAATGATCCGCAGAATGCTTTTAACTTTGTAAGTGATTTACAACAAAAAGCAACAGATGACAGATTTGATTTAATTAAAGGAATGATTGACTCTGCAGATAATAATAAATTTCGTGATTATATGGATGCAGCACTTACTGAAGCCAAGAACATACCTTTCTTACAAGACTTTGGTATTAATCCTCGTACTGCTCAAATAATCGAACTTTAATATTATTGTACTGTCTTTTTATAGACATGGTTGACTTAGAGTAATTACAATGTTACAATTTATATATAAATTAATAATCAAAGTGTAGCAGAATAATGTTTAATGTTATATACATACCTAAGATAGAAGATGAAGTAATAGTGGCTTCATTTAATACTAAGCAAGAAGCAGATGCACATATGGATCATATTGCAGAAGTTAAACCAAATGCATTACCTCATCATTACATACAAGAAGTAACATAACATGTGGACAACATTTACAATTATGTACTTGGTTATGGTAATGTTTTCAATTTATTGTATAACACAAATATAGATTGACACTATCTATATAATAGTATATAAATATATATGTAACGTTGAAGCAAGTTGAAAACTAGACTGGACCCGGGGGCGGTACCCGGCGCTTCCACCATAA
>JGI24005J15628_10000794_pt1 | contig 17470 bp, 23 predicted proteins | sample LinPmetageLP40_FD_15628 | JGI IMG/M metagenome (IMG submission 15628)
TTTTTATTTTGAATATTTAGTTAATATTTTAATATTCTTTCTAATTTGATTATTCACTTCTTGTACTTTGCTATATTTTTGTTTATCGTGTAGCTCGTTTCTGTAATCAATTAAATTATTTGTCATTTCTTGTAGTTGGTAAAAAAAATCTTTAGTCATTTTTAGTCTTATTAGTTATTGCGTTATTGCTCTGCTAATATATAATAAAATACAATATAGTTAATACTTTTTAACAAAAAAGATAGATTTATTTTATAAACTAGATAAGAATAATGTTAAAAATAATAGAATAAATATAAAAATAAGCAAAAAAAAAGGAAGATTTCTCCTCCAATTTCTACTACAAAGGTCTTTTTTAATAGTTGATTAGTTAAAAAAAGAGCTTTTTGTTCTACTAATAAAGCTAATAAATCAAAATATATGAGTTAAATGAGCTACTTGACCATTTTCATTATGAATAAATCCTTCTACTGCTTTACTTTGTGGACTACCAGTAAAACCTTTTTGATGATGCCAGGAATCAGTTCCACTAGGACTTCTTAAAAATTCACAAGTGACCCCTATATCATCAAAGCTAGACATAAATTTATATCTTTGCTTGTGGTGGATATGGTGTAAATACCAGTATCTATATTTCGTATCAGCCCATAGTTGGCTTACTTCTTGAGCCATTAACATAGGCATCTTAGCAGTCTTAGCTCCATCTCCGTGACTCAATCCAATTAGAGAATTTTTCCATTTAAAATATTTTCTAGGATTAGGATCAGCATCTACTTTAACTGCTTCAGTATTTCTATACCAGCTTTTTAATGCGTGAGCTAAATGGAATCCACTCATATAATCGTGATTGCTCATAGAATGAATAGCTTCAACTGGAGCTATTTGAATTAACATCTCTATAATTTCTACATATAAAGAAAGAGCTTCTGTAAAGTGATTAAACCATTTACCATCTACATCTTGAGGAGTTCCTTTACTGGTTCCATTAGTTGAAAGACTAGAGTCCGTATGTAGTATATCATTCCCAATACAAAATATTATTTTTGATAAAGGAAATCCTTCAGCATTTCTTAAGATTCCTTTTACTCCTTCTCTTACTCTATCTTTAGCTATTTTAATATTATAGTTTTGATTAGTTTCTAAAGCATCTGCATACTTTCCTATGTGGACATCAGCTGGATTAATTATTAATAGATGGCCATCTTCTTTCTTAGGATAATCAATAGTAGGATAAGTAGGAGCATAATTTGAAATTAATTCTTCAATAGAATTTAAAAAGTCAGTTTGATTAATTTGATTAGGCCTAGCAGAAATAGAGAATTTTTGGCTTTTATACCAATACATAGAAACAGAATTAATATCTATTCCAGCAGCATTACATTCATCTTGAAGTAGAGAATTATTTTTTTTATCCTCTCTATATTTATCTACTAAATCCCATTCATCTTTCTTTAATCTATACCTCTTTTCTTCATTCATTTATTCTTCATCTTAGTTATAGTTCTTCCAACAAAATAAGCTCCATAAATTGCTAATAATAATGAATTCCAAATTGGAACATAAATAGGATTTAATGTAAACTCTCTAAAATTCCCATCCATAAAAGATATTATTACAAATACTACAGTTACAAATATTAAAGACATTGGCCTTATATTTTTACTGAGCTTATTATCTCCTAAATTATCGGACTTCCATCTTTCTGTAACTTGATTAGAAGCATTCTTTTCAGCATCATTTAAAATAGTCTGAAGCTCATTTTTTACTTTTTGAAGTTCTTCTTTGTTTGTTATTGTAGTATCTAAAATCCCTTCAGCAGATTTAAACAATCCAGAAAATATTCCTCCTAGTAAATCCATAGAGCATCATTTTTAGTTATATCAGAATCAACGTGAATAAATCCTCTTTTATCACTTACTCCAATTCTAGTAAATCCAGCACGAACTAAAGCTGCAACTATTTTAACTCTATTTAAAGAATCGTTACAAGCTATATCAGCAGCAACTCCAGCTAAGTGAGAAGAGTTTTTAGAGGCCTTATAACCTTCTTTAATTAATCTCTCATTTGTTTTTATTGACCTCCAGCCACTTGTAATCTTAAATGGAATTCCAGCAATTTCTCTAGCTTCATCAAGCTTTAAAAGAAAATCTTTTTTCATATTCTTGCCAGTTCCTGGAGTATCATCAAATTCATCTAAAGTAAAATATTTTAAACTCATATTTTTTCTTTGTAATTTTTCTAGACTATTAGTCCAAGTTAGTAGATTAAACATTTTTATAATCCTTGCCCTCTTGATTTTTTCTTAAATCCTTTACAACCTTTAGAAGCATTTTTAGAATGAACTCCTTTTCTTTTGGTCCTATTTTTAGAACTATATTTAAAGCCTACAGATTTAGCCATTATTTTCTTTTATTTCTATTATATAAATACTTATCTAAAGTATATATTATTGTTAATAATAATAAAGCAATTTTTAAAATAACTTCTATATTTGCTAAACTTACAAAAGATAAAGTTGTAGTATTTAATAAAATTACATCTGAGCAATCTTTAAAGAATGATTTCATTTTTTAGTTTTTTCTAATTCATTTATTTTTTCAATAATTAAATTTAAGACTATAAGAACTTTCTCATAATCTCCAGACATAAAACTTTCATCTAAATCTATATTTAATTTTTTAATTTCTTCTTTTATCATAATAAATCGTATTGTAATACTATTTGATAATTAGCTCTGAAGTTTCCTCCATTATTAGTAACACTATTAAAAGCTGGAAGAATAACATCTCCAGCCCTTAAGCTAAAATTTCTTGTTAAGTCCTCTGCTTTAACTGGTCTTTGTGAATAGTTGGAATCTGGACCAGCAGAATTATCAGCAGCAGCATAAGCTCTTAAAGTAAAATCTTTAGTAGCAAAATCATTATAAGTTGGAGTACCTACAAAAAGTCCCACTGCACTTTGATGATTTCCAACTCTATAAGTTGTAGCTCTAAAACCTAATAATGTACAATCAAAAGGAATAACTATTCCAGTAGATTGAATAGCAGTAGAAATATTAGTAATTTGAGAAGTTCCTACTGTAGTTCCGTTATCTGAAGTAATAGTATTCCAGGAATGATTACTTATTCCAGAACTACTAAAAGTAGTCCAATATTGACTAGCTCCAGCTTGACTAGAAAAATTAATAAACATCTGGCTCTTCCTTCTTCCTTGCTTGCTTATTTCGCTTCCCATTAATAATAAAGAACTACCTACTGGAATTTCAGAAGGTATTTCTAAAGTAGTTCCTCCTGGTCTCGTTTCATAAGTAATAGTAGTAGCTCCAGCTTCAATATCAGCATCTAATTCTATTAAAATAGTAGAATTAAATTTATCTCTAATTATAAGACTTTCACCAGACTTCATATCAAAAGGCATAGCATTACAACGTAAAGTACCAGAAGCATTACCTTCAGCAATTGGAACAGTTAATTTACTTGCTTCCCATATTAAACTATATAAACTTGTTCTCATTTTTTTTTAAAATAATTCTCCTAATTCTCCTTGCTCTGCAGTTAATGTGTCTAGAAAATTATTAACTCCAGTATTATCTTGGTCAGTCTTCCAATATTCCCCACTAACCTCATCTTTAGCAGCATTAAATTTATATCCTTGACACACCATTCTAATACCTCCAGAAGTATTATCATCTAAAACAATAGTAGGATTAAAAGAGTGTGCTTCTTGATTTCTTAAAAAGATATTATATTCATTTAAAGGAATAAAATTATTTTGGCCAAATAAAGCTTGTTGGCAAAATATACTAGTTATCCTTCCTTGAGAGCCAGCTTCCCAAGCTTGCCAATTTTCTTCTATAGTATTTAACCAAGTAGTCCCATTATTTATTCTTAATCTTCCCCAAGATGGACTATCAGTAGTAGGACCATCACCTAATAAGCATTCTCCTAAATCTTCTATAGTATTAGCTATAGTAGAATCATTAGAAGAAGAAAAAGTTCTGGAAACATCAGTAGACTCATTAACAGTAAATTGAACTGCTGAAGGATTAGAAGAAGTATTAGCTAATTGTCTTATTTCATAATCAATAACTAAATTATTTCCAAACCAAGCACTCTCATAATAAAAAGCCCTAAATAAAACATCTCCACTTGCTGGAAATTCTGTAGTCTGAAAAGAAGCTTGAGGATATTCTCCTAAATCTTGATATGAGAAAGTAGCGTAAGACTCAATATAAGCAGTATCAGAATTAAAGCTAGTTGCATTAAGCTGCCAAGATCCTCCATTCCAGTAGTGATTCCCTACTTTTAAAATATATTTTACATATAAATAGTCATAAACTGATTGAAAAGTAGAGCCAGCTTTTCTTCTATATTGAAGCCTTTGAGTTATATTAATTCCACATCCTGGAACATTTACAACAAATCCTATATTATTTAAATTAGCAGCTGCTGCAGTTGTTCCTGGCCAAACTGCTAGAGTTTCTGTAGCAGAGAAAAGTCCAGAAGAAGTCCAATTTGAATAAGTTGATCTATATTCTTGAACTTTAGGAAGATGAGAATAAATTGCTCCACTTAATTTTACGCAATCGTGAGCATCAGAAACAGAGCCTAATTCTTTCACAAAATAAGTATCTGGTAAAGTTCCACTTCCTAACTGAAATGCTTCTCTTGAAAATCTTCTATAATATAAAAATCCATCTGTAAGATGAGCATTTTGTTCTATGTGCATTATCCACCAATAGCCCTTAGCTTGAACTATTTTACAACCAAAAGTTTTTAATAGTTGATCTAGCATTTCATAAGCAGATATAGGTTTAGTAGATTCTACGCTTCCTTCATCATTGAATTCTAAACCCATAAAAGCATTAGCATAAACTGCTGAATATGCCAAAGGACTAATATTACTAGCTATAGTAGGCATTGAATCCTCATACCAGTGTGTTAAATCATAAAAAGTTGTAGTGTTAGTAGCAAATAAATCATAAGTTGGATTGTAATATTGAAACAAATTACAAATATGCTTTATTAAAGTTCTTAAACTAGTAACATTATCATTAACTCCATTATATATATCTTTATTAAAAGGGACATCTCTCATTAAAGATAATCCATCTACTGCAGTAAAATCAAAGAAATAAGGATAACTAATATCTTTTCTTTTTTGTATATCAGCAACAATAACTCCTTTCCAATAATGCTCATAAGAAATTCCAGAATTAGTAGATGATTCTATTAATACTTTATATCTTCCAGCATCAGCAGTTGTTAAATTTGCTATCATTCCAGCTGCTGCACTACCAGCATTAGGAATATTAAGCTGGAAATTTACTTTAGAAGCTTGTATATAATTATATCTTTTTTTTCCTTTACCATCATAATTAAGAACAAATCCATCAGCTCCACAAGTAAGAGCTAGATTAAGGTCAAAACCACTTTCAGCATCATATATAGTTATTTTATATTGAACACCTTGGTCCGATTTAAATTCTGTGTGACATAATTGAAAACCTAAAGCCATATTAGAAAAATCTTTTTTGAGTACTTTCTTGTTGTTTATTTACTAAAAATATATCTTCTCCACTTATTATTCCTTCTACTATTACTTTTTGAGTAGACCCTCCAAGCATCCCGTTAAGCTTAGAAAGAGGAGCAATAACTTCAGGATCAGCAGCAGCTCCAGCATTATCACCAACTAAAGCAGCAGTAGGTCCAAAAGCTAATCCACCTTCTGCTAAAGCTGGAAGAGGAGCAGAAGCAATAGCTGCAATTTGAGCAGCACCAGCAGCTCCCATAGCTATAGCAACTCCTATATTAAATGGAGCTGGAATATTAGCTAAAGCATTAGTAACGGCCATAGCAGTATTAACTATTGCTGACATAATAGCAAATTTCTTATTTGCTTTTGCTTGTCTTAACTGAATCTCTTTTCTTTTCTTATCAGCTCCCTTTTCTATATCTGCTATTTTATCTTGTTTTTCTTTTTCAGTAGCTGAAGAATTTTCTATAGCTGCAATTTCTCTTTGAGTTTGCAAATCTAAATGAGCAAATTCATTTGCAAATCTTTGATTCGAAGCTGCTTCCATTTGAGAAGTAATAGAGCTAAAAATTTCTCCTACTTTTTGAATTTTTTGTCCAGCAGTTTCTCCGAACTCTGTCCAACCAGATTTCATCTTATCTAAAATAGAAGCATTTTTTTCTTCTACTTCATCCAAAGAGGACATATCAAAAGGCTGAGGACCTATAGGACTACCACCACCAGCTCCAGCATCAGTAGGAGTAGTAGGAGTAGCTAATCCTGGCCCTCCTAACATTGATTTCATTTTATCAGCAATTCCTTGAGCTAAATCTCCAGCCTTATCTACTGCTCCTTGAACATCATCTTCTGTTATATATTCTATTGGATTTCCATTAATAGTATTATCATAAGCAGTTTTCATATTAGAAGCTAATTCTTCTCCTAATATTTCTCCTTCATCTGCAATAACTTTTCCAATCCCTTTATAACTATCAACTACTGCTTCACCAAATTCTTTAGCTCCTTCCTTAACTCCAGCTCCATCTAATTTTAAAGCAGATGCTATTACTTTTCCTACTGCTTTAAATTGCTTTATCCAACCAGCTATAACTTCTTTAACTATTCCACTTAAAGCATTAAATACAAATTTAGCTTCAGCCCATAGATTTTTAAATACTAGAATAATTAACTCAACTCCAGCTCTAAAGACCATAGAATTATTGTATAGGTCTATAAAAAAATTAACTAATTTGACAATTAAAGATTTTACTAAATCCCAATTTTTAAAAATAATAACTCCACCAGCAACTAAAGCAGCTATTACTAATCCTACTGGACTTAATAGTGTAGTGAAAGCTATAGTTAAACTTCCAACTATACTTAATATTGGACCAATAGCAGCAGCAACTAAACCAATTGCAACTATAATTTTTTTAGTGCTAGAATCTAAAGAAGTAAATCCACTAACTAAACTCTTAAATCCATTAACTAATTTTAAAACTACTGGCATTAAAATATTTCCAATTTCTATTCCAGCATTTTGTAAATCTACAAAAGCTTGCTTAAGTTGTTGGCCAGCAGTTTGATTTAAAATCTGCATTCCATTATTAACATTCCCTTGAGAGTTATTCATCCCATCTAATACTTCTGCATAAGTATCAGCTTGAAGTCCCATAGTAGCTAAAGCTCCAGTTACTGCTTGTGAACTTCCAAACATTGAAGTTAAAGCTTCATTATTCCCTTCTAGATTTTTAAATAAGAATTGCAAAGTCCCCATAAGACTTTCATCCATCATTGATCCTAAATCATCAGTAGATAATCCTAATTGGTCAAGTATTTCTTTTTGCTTTTCACTAGGCTTTAGAAGTCCCATTATTAAAGCCTTCATAGAAGTTAAAGTTCCAGAAGCATCTCCACTTAATTTAGACATAGTAGCAGAAGCAGCTCCTAATTCTTCAAAAGAAACTCCAGCAGCAGCAGCGACTGGAATTACGCTTCCAAGCTTATCCATAAACTGACCAGCTTCGAATTTACCTTGTTTTAAAGTTTCGTGCAATAAATCTCCAGCTTTAGCAGAAGTCATATTTTCATCAGCATAAGCAGTCATTACAGAAGTAAGAGCATTAGCTATAGAATCCATTTCTCCCATTCCCATAGCAGCAGCTTTAGCAGATACATCTAAAGCAGCTAAAGCTTCTTCTCCTTTAAGGCCAGCAGAAGTTATAAAGAATAAACCATCAGCTAAATCTTTTTGAGCTATTGCAGTAGTTGAAGAAATCTGAGCAACTCCTTCAGAATACTGCTGCATCTGTTCACCAGTTGCTCCAACTAAAGTCATTATTTTAGTCATTGAACTCTCAAAATCAACAGCCATTTTTAACGAAGCACCGCCAGCTAAAGCAAGAGGAGCAGTAACAGAAGTAGACAATTTAGAGCCTACATTTTTCATCTTACTACCAAATCTCGTTAGGCTTTTATTGACTCTTTTAATGCCCTTTTGAAAGCTTGAATCATTAAGACCTACAAATATATTTAAACTCTTTTTTCCCATTTTGGAATTATTTACTTGCTTTTATCAATATCATTTTTAAAGCACTTTTTAAGCTATTTAAGAAACTTTGCCTATTCTGACTAATCTATATATCAAAAATACGAGAAGTCCTATTAGAATAAAATTACTAGAGAAGCTTTTTTAGTGTTTTTTTAACATTAAACTTTCTAATCCTATTGTCTTTTTTTCTTTATTCTTATTTTTTTCTTCAAATTTTGCTGCTTTTTTAGCTGCTAAAATTCCTTGTTTTCTTCTTTTTTCTACATCTATTTCTCCTTTAGATTTTCCATCAATTGGAAGATACATTATGTCAGTTGGCTTCATTGTTGATCCCTTTTTTAAATGTGGCTTTAGTATATAACAAGCCAAAGTTCTATTAAGATTCCAGCTATGAATCTGCTCATCTTCTAACCTTTCTAAATATCCTCTCTGCTTTAATTGAAATTCTCTCATTGTTAAATTCCAAAAATCTTCTGGATTAATATCCATTCTTCCATAAGCATAAGATTCAAAATCTTCCCAGCTTAACTCTTTTTCTTTTTGGGAAGAGTATCCCCTTTTGCGTTTCCCTTTTCTTCTGTATTAAATTGAGAAGAAAATATATCCATAGCTCTAGTCAATAAATCCATATCATCATCTAAAGCATCAGCAATATCTTCAATTGTCAATTTACAAGGCTGGCCAGCTTTTCTCCCTCCATCATCTAAACCAGCTTTAACTAATTGAATAGAATCTTCTAAGCTCATATCATTACCTAATTTAGATAAATCATTAAGAGTTTTATTAGTAGCCTTACAAAAGAGCCTTAAAGAATTCATTCCATAGCGAATAGCAAATTCTTTATTATTGATTGTTATTAATTCGTACATTTTAAATTTTTGTTGATTAGTAAAAATTGAAAGGGAGAAGGACCGAAGTCCAACCCCAATCAACAGAATTTAGGAAGTTGTAACAGTTCCAGTCATTTCAAAAGAAGCAGAAAAAGTAGAAGAATCTTCTACTCCAGAATCCATACTTAAAGAAGTAAGGTATCCAGTTCCTTGATAAAATTGGTCAGAAGCATCAGCAGTTCCAAATTTAACAGTTAAAACAGTTCTAGCCACCCAAGCAGCAAAAAGCTCTTCAAATCCGTTAGCTGCATCTAAAGCAGTCATTCCTTCACATTCTATAGTATAACTTCTTTGTCCTTCTAAAATCTCTCTGTAACCAGCTGAGTCTTTTGTAGACGCATCTCTAGTTTCCATAGAGAAAGAAATAGAAGCAGAAGTAGAATGTGTAATTGCAGTACCACCTATAAAAACTAGTAAGTCAGTACCATTAATAATTCCAGTTGTAGCCATTTTTTTCTAATTAGATATTAATATTAATTTTATTATCAGATTTTTTTACTTTTTCTTTTTCAGTAAATAATCCTTTCTTTTCAAGCTTTTCAAATAGTTCTTGGTCTATGTTAATAATCGTGCCAGAAGGAACAGTTTTTAGTCCTTTTCTTTTCCAATCTTTTTTTAATTCTATTTTCATAATAAATTTTTTAAAGTTAACCTCTTTGTTGTCTAAATTGATAATTCATATAACTAACATAAAGACCTTGCTCATCAAAATCTTCTATAAAATCTTGTCGCATATCTTGAAAAGAGCAAGATTGAAGCTTTACTACATTACTTCCAGTTGAAGGATAATTTCCTGGAGTTACATAATCTAAAGCAGCTCTTACTTTATCTTGCCCTTCTATTAAATCAGAATAATCTTTATGGAATATAGCTATTTGCACTTGTAAAACATCCATTCTAGAATAACCATTAGCTCCTTTTGTGTTAGTAGGCTCTGTATCCGTTATAGTATAAACTATAATAGGATAAGTAGTAGTATTAAATCTTGCTTTATTAGGCACAATTCTACCTCCATAAATAGTAAGAGTATCTCCAGTATTAAGTAGAGAATATATTGCTGCTCCTATGTTTCCCCAAGTTGCCATTATCCTATATTTATTCCTTGTTTATCTGCTCCCTTTTTTATCTCTGCAAAAATCTTATTATAAAGCTGATTCATAACTTGACCTCCATAAGCTGAAGCTACTTTAGGAAGTAATCCTAATCCAGCTTTCATATCTCCTCTATTAAATGGCTTGAATCCATATTCTAAATAGTAGAAATAATATCCACTTTGCTTCTTTGCCCAAGCTTCTCTATCTTTTTGATTCTGCTCCCTTTGAGCTTTATTCTGTCCCTTTTTATTTTTAAACTTAGTTGGAGGATTTACTTTTGGACCTACAAAAATAGAAGGCCTTCCATTATCATCTAACCTTCTGCTTCTAAAAAGATTTATAGATTTTTTTAATCTACCACTATCTTTAGCTTGAGTACCTATTGCATTTTTTAATCCAGTCTTTAAAGGAGCTGCTGCTTTTTTCATTCCATTAGCTATAGCAGTATTCTGTTTAGAAGTTTTAGGAAATACTTTTTCTAAACTATTTATAACATCTTTTAATGTCTTTTGATCCAAATAAAAATCTCCTTCTCTAGACATTATATACTTCTTGATTTTTCATATTCTGCAAAGATTCTCATTCCTTCTTTTCTTCCTATTTCTTCAACTCCTCTAATCCAATATTTTTCAGTTGATTGAGCTATTAAAAAATAATAGCCTGGCTTCCATAAAGTTTCATTATATCTAGCAACAAATTCAAAAGAATTTTGATTAATCATAACACTTCCTCCTTGCTCTACAATATCTGATTTCTTAGGTATTTTTTTAACCCAAGCATTATCTAGAAAAGTAGGAGCTGATTCATTCACATCATAAGCACCAAATTCATTTTGACTTATAGCTCTACTATAAATCCCTACTAGTCTATCTAATCTTCCTATATTCATTATATAACTACTACTCTATAAGGATTCATTAAATGTTCAGCAGTTTGAGGAACATCATAAGGCTTCCCACCTCCTACTATTACATTTTGTCTATTTTCGTAAAGATGGCCAATAGTCAAAAGTATTGCTTGATAAATTGGTCTAGGCAATTCTTGAGCTACAGTAGGTCCAGCAGCTAAATCTATTTTAATAGCTGAGGGAATGCTATCAGAAGTAGAAGGAAAGCTATTATTTTCTTTTAAAAATACTCTAGTTGGAATAGATCTAGTATCTACATTATATAAAGTATTAGATAAAACTTGCTGAGAATCATTATTATCATAATAATTTATTACAAAATTTCCAGGCTTATAAACTCCGTAAAGATATATCACTTCATTATCTGGAAATTTATCCATATGATATTCTAAAGCAGTATTAGTAGCTAAAGTAAATCCTACATAACTTTCACATATAGCTCTAGATACTGATATTAAAGTAGTTATATAAGTATCATCATTAGTAAAGCTAGAATCTATTCTTAAGTGTTCTTTTGCTTCAGCTAAAGAAACTAATTCAGTAATAGAGTTATTAGCTCTCTCTCTTAAAGAGCCATAATTTACCAGCTTGTGAGAATGTATAAAGTTATTAATCATATTTTTTTTTATAAAAAAAGGGAGTGAGTTTCCCCAACTCCCTTTTAAAATTAAAGACTACTATTAAAGAACAGTAGTATATTTAACGAAAGATGCACCAGAAGCTACACCAAAGTCAAAGTGATTATTCATTACTAATCTAACTTCATTATTAGTTGCTCTACTGTAAGGATCAACCATAATGTTACTAGGTCCAAAGGTCGCGAAAAATACACGACTAAAGTCACCAAATAAACCATCAGCAGAAGTGATAGGAGGACCACCAGCAGTAGCAGTAGCATTAGTAAAGTAACCAGGATAGCCAGCTAATTTATCATCCATATATAAAGGACTAACATTAGCAACTTCAGAAGCAGCTTTAATATTAGAGTATAAAGCCCAGTTATTTACGAAAGCTAAATTTCCATCTAATCCGTGATTGTTAGCAATAGTTTGAATAGCTTCTAACATATCAGAAGCAGCACCAGCAGCACCACCAGCAGCAGATTCAGCAAAAGTTAATGTTCCAGCAGTTCCAACAATACAACCAGGAGCATTAGCAACGTTAGCAGAAGCAAACATAGCAGCATCAATCTGAGTTGACATATTACGACCTAAGTCATTCATTACAGAAGCTTCAGCAGCTGGTCCATTTTGAGCTAAAATTACATTAGATAAGTTAGCAAATCCAGTTAATCTTTTTGGAGAAAGAGTTACTTTTCCAAAGTCAACACCACCATCAGCAGCAGCACCTACTTCCGTTTGCCAAGCTACAGTAGAGCCACCAGCAATAGGAAGAACAGTATCAGCAGCAACAGTTCCTAGATTTTGAACACCTACTCTATTCCATAAACCAGCTTGTTGTAAAGAGTCAATATATGCTCCTACAGAAGTTGGCTGGATAGCAGAATTAGTTTGGTCAATTGCTCTCTTTTCAGTCATCCAAGATGGCATTCCTATTCCTTGCATTCCTTTTCTAGCTTCTTTTTCAGCTTCTTGATGAAGTTCAGCTTCTAATCCAGTAAGGCTTCCACCATTACGAATCTCGTTAACTGCCTTAAATAAAGACCAGCTTCTTTTAGCATCAGTTTCTTCAGCAGATAAAGGAGTAGCTTTTACTTTTTCTTGTTGTAATGCTTCGAACTTTGCAGCTCTTGTAGCATCAGCAGAATAGCCATCTGCTTTTAAATTCAAATCATCGAACTTAGTTTGCTCATCTGAAGTTAAATCTCTTTCCTCGCTTTTCGCAAGATTTACAAGATTTTCCATAGATTCAACAACTTCAGAACGACTCTCTAAATAAGATTTAGAATTTTTCATTTTCAGTTATTTAATAATTAATTATTGATTTTGATTTTCAATCTCAATTCTGCTAGATTTCTTTTATGAAGGTCTAGCTCTTCCTTCTTATTTTCTAGAAGTTCTTTTTCAAGATTTTCCTCTAGTTTTTCTTTTGTTCTTTTTTCTTTCCATTCTTCCATAGACCTTAGGCCAACAGTTGCTTCTTCATAAGCTGGATAGACTACAGCTGATACATCAAATAATTGAGATACTTTATTAATAGTTCTAACTACTCTTCCTTCTTTTTCTTCCCAAGAATCATCTTCAATTCTAAAAGCAAAAGAGCTTTGAGTTATATCTCCTCTTTTTAAACTTACTGCTAAATCTCTTCCAGCTTGTGTATTAGGTAAATTTACAGAATATCTTAATCCTATTTCATCTATAGATAGAGATAAAGTATTAGCAGTAGTTCTACCATAAATATAATTAGGATCGTGATTTAGTAAAAATCTAACATCATCTTCAGTTCTTCCATCAAAAGCATTTCTTCCAATATATTCAACAAAGCCACCTAAGTCATTACTTTCAGAATCAAAGATACTAGCATAGCCTTCTACAATAGTTTCATCACCTTCAGCTCTAACTTCTAAATTTTGAATATTTAAATATCTAGTTTCTTTGTTAGATATGCTTCTTTGATAAAGTTCGACATTAGGAGAATCTTCAACTTCTTCTTCAACTACTTCTTCAACTTCTTCTTCTGTAGAAATTACATCATTCATTTCTTCAGCGTGAGCTTTTGCAAAGTGAATTATAATTGATTCATCAGTTTCTTCAATTTTTTCAATATGCCTTTTTGATTTTTTATTTTCCATATCTTTTATATTAATAGAATTTTCTTCATTTTCTATTTCTTTTATTTTTCTTTTAGTCCAACTAAATCCAGGATCACCACCCCACAATCCCCAAGCAATTCTTCCAGCACTAGGATAACCATCTTCTCCAGGCCTAAATCCTTCTGCTTCTTTGTCAACTTCGTGCCTACTAAAATAAGAGAACATTCTCTTTATAGTATCAATAGAAAGATTAACTCTATTCTTTAAATCTCTTGCTCTTGCAACTCCTATATCTGTTCCCCCTCTTCCGAACTCTGCTCTCCATTCTAAAGCTTGTTCAGCTTCATTAGCCATTTCTTGAGTAGGCTTAGTATTTATATCCCTACTATTCACTATCTAAATTAATATTATTTAGTGGCTGGAAATTTAATGGAACAAGATGCTCATCCCCATTTTCTATAGGATTCATATCTTCAAATCTTCTAACTTCATTAATAGAGAATACTCCAGTTTGAAGCATCTCTCTATAGAAGTTTGCTCTAGCTTGTGAATCTCCTCTTAGTAAACCTTCGACTGACATCTTTGTATAGTAAGTCCCTCTTTCAGATTCTCGAAATAATTTGCGATTCAACTCACTTTCTATATTAACTAGATAAGGTCTTAATGTAGTTCTAACAAATTCGATAGATAATTGCTCCATTGAATTGTAACTAGCTTTTGATAAATCTCCTATAAGATGAGGAGGAACACGAAAGATTCTAGCAATTTCTTGAACTTGAAAAAGTCTAGAATCTAATAATTGTCTATCTGAAGCTGGAATAGAAATAGCTTTAAAATCTAAACCCTCTTCTAAAATTGCAGTCCTATTCGAATTATAAGGACCACTATAATTATTATTCCAACTAGCTTTTAATCTTGAAGCTGCTTCTTCACTTAATTTTCCTGGATGCTTTAATACTCCAGCTACTTGAGTAGAATTTCCAAAGTAAGAAGTTGCAGTAACATTAGCTCCAAGAGATAATCCTATAGTATCCGCGTGAACTCTTAAAACTGATTTTCCTTTAATACCATCATAACCCATTCCAACAAAGTGAAGCATATCATATTGAGGAATCGGAGAATCATATTCTTCTACATTATAATAAATAACATCATCAACCTTGACCGGATTAACATCTTCTGGATTTAAATAACATAATTCTATAGGCCTTAAAGAAGAATCTCTTTTAATTAGAAAATAACTATTTCCGTGAATAAGAAGATTATTCATTAGACATTCTCTCCAAATAAAAGAGGTCATATATGAATTAGGCTCATAAGCTAAAAGAGAATATATTGGAGAAGATTTATCTACTCCTCTATTTCCATTTTCATCTTCTTTAAATACTCCAATTGGTAAACTAGCAACTGCTTCAGAAATAACCCTAACACAAGCCCAGACTGCTGAGAAATTTAAAGCAGAATTTTCATCTACTGCTACACCAGAATTAGCTTGAATTCCATAGCTTGACTGCATAACAGTTGAAGAATTATGGCTTCGCTTTTCTGATTTGAAGAAATCTAATAATCCCATAGGTTATCTTTATTCTACAAATATAAAATAAGTACGTATAAAGTTAAAAGCAAATTATAAGAAAGTTAATCCTCTATCATTATAAGAAGAATCATCTTCAAAATCTGCATTCATACTAGCACCAATTGCCATTATTAAAGCTACTACTCCATCAATCTTCTCAGTAGATTTTGCTTTATCTGGCTTAATATTGTCGGAAGCATCTACTTTCATTCTTAGATTACTTACCATCCATCTTAAAATAGGATTTCCTCCGTGATTAAGTTCTTTGTTTAAAACAATTTTTTCTAAATGTTTTGTTGGCTGGCTCATTGATAAAAATCCTTGCCCATAAGGATTCATAGGAATTCCTTCATTGACACACGAAATCACTAACTGACTGGCATTCCATCTATCATAATTTACGCATTTTAAATCTACTATTTCTGCAATCTCCATTATCTTAGCTTGAACAAAATCATAATCTGTTACATCTCCTGGAGTAAGTTCCATAAAGCCATCAGAAGCCCAGCCCATATAATCAACTCCATCTCTTCGACTTCTTATAAAAGCATTCTCTTTAGGAGTAAAGAAATATGGAATAACAGTATATTTATCATCCTCTACAAATAATAAGACCAAAGCAGTAACATCTCGAATAGATGCTAAATCCAATCCAGCATAACAAGGAACATTTTTAAAATCATTAATATTAACTGGACCAATATTGCACTTCATCCAATCCTTATCACTTATCCACTTTTGCTCTGAACTCATCCATTGATTAAGATGCAGCATTCTGAAGCTGGCTTCTGCTGATGGCATTCTTTGAGCCTTCTCACATTCATTTCTTAAATAATCTATTTTAACTATTCCACTATCTAATCCAGGATTAGCTTTTCTCCAAGATTCTTCAGTAGTCCAATCATCTTCTAAAGGAGTAGCAAATTCACAAAAATAAAAAGTTGGATCATCTATTATTCCAGCCAATACTTTTTCTCCATATTCTCTAACTCGATAGCAAATAGAATTCTTATTATATCCAGCAGTAGTAATAGCAATAGTCAAAGGAGCTAATCTTGAAGCTACAGAAGTAGTTAAAGCATTCCATAAAGAATCATCTCGCTGGACAAAGAACTCATCCATACAAATGAAGCTTGCGTTATAACCAAAGGAAGTAGCAGCATCTGAAGAAATAGTTTTCAAGAAGCTTGAACTCTTTTCGTGAGTAATTGAATTCCTATAAACCTTTAAATTTGAGCTTAGATTTTCATCCATCTTAACCATTGAAGAAGCTTGTGAAAAAACTATATTTGCTTGTTGCCTATCTCCAGCTGCTAAGTAGCATTCAGCAGAAGGCTCTTTATCTCCAAATAACATATAGAGACTGAGAGCAGATATAAGAGTAGATTTACCATTCTTTCTAGGAAAGGATAAGTAAGCAGTCCTAAATCTTCTAGTATTATTTATCCTATTCTTCCATCCAAAAATATCTCTTACTATTTTCTTTTGCCAAGATTCTAGAATAAAATTCTTTCCTCCATATTCTCCTTTTGAATGTTTAACAAAATTCTCAATAAAATAAACTACTCTATCAGCAGAAACTTCATCAAAATAATAATTTTCATCTTCTGTTAATTCCATTTTATTTAATCAAAAAAATCATATTTATTTTCTATCTCTTCTATCTGGTCTGGCATAGATAAACTAGCTCGACTGCTTGGAGTGAATCCAAATTGGACTGCTAATTTAATTGCTCTATCTAAACAATCTCTAGCAATCTTTACTTCTGGCTTTAATTTTGTAGCTCTTAATTTACCATCTTTATCATAAGTCCTTTCAACTTGGCCACCCTTTAAAGCTTCAACCATCTCAAAATAAGTTCCCATCTCTCTACAATAACTAGCAAGCATTCCTAAATCTACAGAATGTAGCATAGATAAATTAGCTAATTCATTAGTTACTTTATGCCATTCAGAAACTCCAAAATCATTTAAAAATAAAGGAGCATTAGGCATAGAAACTACATTAGAAACAGTCATTTCATTATCCAGCTCTCTATCTTTTCTATCAGTTCCTTGAGCTTTTTTAATAGCAGTTGGAATTTTTTTTCTTCCTTTCATTTTATTTTTTTACCTTGGCCAAACTACTATAATATTTTCATCCATAAACTTAAACTAGTTTTAGTTTATTAGTGAATAATTTCCCCACTTAAAAATATCCAATTTTGACATTTTATACGTGAACTA
>JGI24005J15628_10000796_pt1 | contig 17452 bp, 19 predicted proteins | sample LinPmetageLP40_FD_15628 | JGI IMG/M metagenome (IMG submission 15628)
TGATCCTTTTTAATATCTCTATGAGGCTTGCCGAATAGGCCGAATGAAAGAGCATCTAGCATTGTAGATTTTCCTGCACCGTTAGAGCCGACAATAAGCGTCGACGGAGTTTTATCTAATTGTATTTTTATTGTGTCATTTCCGGTCGAAAGAAAATTCTTCCATGAGACCGATTTAAAATATATCATACTACCTCTAAGTTCTGCGCTTCAGTATAAAGCTTTCTTAATTCAATTTTTAAATGATCTTTGTCTAAGTCAGTGTCGACTGCTTCAACATAAGAGTCTAACAATTCGGTTGTATCCTCAAGAGATACTTTGTTGTCTTCGACGCTTTCTCCTAAATACTCTTCAAAGCTTTCTGCTATCTTAAGTTCGTAGGTTTCTATGCTTTGCAGTTTGTCAACAAATTTATCAAACATATACAAGTCAGTTTTATTTAATACAATTAGTTTTATAAATTTGTGTTCGCATTCGCTAAAGTCAAAGTTATTATAATCATTTTTTGTATCATCATATATAATCTTTTTAAATATAGTAATAGGATTACGCACTGGAGTAACTTCCCTAGTATCGGTATCTAGTATGTGGAAGTATTTAGGATCATCAACATCAGCCCATGTAAATTCGAATTGACCTCCAAGATAGTCGACGTTCTCTCGACTTGATTTAGTATGAAAATGACCGGACAATACTCTTTCGAATCTCGAGAAAATATCTGCGTTCATACCATGCGGATTTGTAATGCCGGCCATCATCTCAAAACCTGCTAGTTCTAAGTGAGCACCTAATATAGGAGCCTTGCAATTTAAAGCAAAATCTACATATTCCTGATAGTTGCTATTATTGATCCATGGTATAACTGCAACACTTAGACCGTCGTAGTCTAAGACTGTTGGCTTCATTATAATATTAACGTTGGATGTGAAATAACCGAGAAGCTCTTTAAGTGAACATAATTCGTTCGTATTCTTGAAATATACGTCGTGGTTCCCAGGAATAATGTCCATTGTGATGCCCATATCACGCATAGGCTCAAGAAAATGCTTGCGGTTCGCGTGGAGAGCTTTAAAGTTAACGAACTTTCTATGCTCATAGTAATCTCCTAGATGCAAAATAGTATTTATATCGTTTTCTTTGAGATATGGAAAAAATATTTCTTCGTAAAATCTAGCTTGATAATTTAAAAATATATCAGAAGAATTCCTTACGCCACAATGTGTATCATTCAATATTGCTACTTTCATAATTATACCATAAATAATTCTAGTTTTTCTTTTTCTTTTTCGATCTTAGCAAACTCTTTGATTTTATCATCCTTAGTTCTAATTTGATCGATACGTTGTCTGAGTGTATCTACATACTGCATAGTTTGTTGTGCGCCAGCATCATCCATACCCATAGCAGCAAAATCTTCAATACCCATTTTCTCAATGAATTTAAATTTAATGTCTTGTTGCTTTTTCTCTTTTGTTATTCTTCTAATAAAGGCGAAGTAACATATTTGAGTAAAGTAAGAGAATGCATTAGGATTGCCTGTTCTTGTGGCAGTCTCAATCTTATAGTTGTTGATTGCTCTTAAACAATTTTCAACACCATCCATCACCATCTCTTCACGATAAGTGTACCGAACAAAGTTCGGTCTGTGAGACAGGCCTTCAGATATTTTCATGAAACATGTAGCAATATAATCGGTTACTTTAGGAACGACTCTATCAGCTTCTTTTGCTTCGTGAACACTTTTAACATACTCTACCACTGAATTAGAAAAATCTCTATTGTTTACGTAATGTGGTTTAGCTTTAGGTTTAATTTTGTTTGTCATGTATTTCTCCCGATGATAGTATATTATAACACAGTTTACTAGAAAAGTAAACAATTATTTTAATTAATTTATTTTAGTTTTTTTGCATAAAAAGGTGTACAAATGATCAAAAGCGTGATATAATATAAGAGTCAACCGGTGAGGTGGAGGTATACTAAAGTAAGTAATCTAGTGAATGGTTCTACTTTTCGCATTAAGGTCATATGAATCAATATCCAAATTGTCTAGTTCATCACCGATTAAATCATTATAGTCGGCGTCTTTTATCGTATCTCTGATAATTTCCTCTTGTAAGGAATATTTAATGTAAGACTCCTTTGTCTCATTTACTACTTCTGTGTGGTTAATAACAAATCGCTTCATTATTTTAAACACTTTCTTATCTGAAAACGGAAACCAATCAGTAAAAGCCCATGCTCCTGCAGGTGAAACATGCACGGCCGCAGGCCGTTCAACAATGTAAGCATGTTCTGTCGAGTTTTGAACATAACAAATGACGTCATCGCCATTAGTAAGTTTAAAGTGTCTTATGTCAACGTTTGTAATTGATTCCATTTATATATTTATAGCCTTAGCTGGTTTAAAGTTTCTATTGTTTTGATTCATAATCTTGAATTGCTTGTTTAATAGAATCTTCTGCTAGAACAGAGCAATGTATTTTTATTGGTGGCAATTCTAGAGCATCTACTATTTGCTTGTTTTTTATTTCTTTAGCTTCTTCTAGGGTTTTACCCATAAGCATTTCAACTAGCTCGCTTGATGATGCAATGGCTGAACCACAACCATAAGTTTTAAACTTAACATCTTTAATAATATGCGTATTACCTTTTTGCTCACATTTTATTTGAAGCTTCATTACGTCCCCACACGCTGGAGCTCCAACCATTCCAGTACCTATATTTAATCCTTTTGGATCAAATCTTCCAACTTTAAATGCCTGAGGATTATTTAAAGTGTTCTCAAACTTATCTACCACTTTTTTACTATATGCCATTTATATATTTATATCATGAACTTTGTAGTCAAATTTTTCTTTACTATAAATTCTAATCCGCTCTGCGGCGTGTTCTAATGTGTAATTCTTTTTTGTTTTCCAATGCAAGTCGTCAGCAATATCATATACCTTAGTATCTATACCGTCTGCAGACTTTCTTAATCCTCGGCCGATACTTTGCAAAACCCGAATTTGCGACTTACTTGGTGAAGCAAAGACAATGTTATGTAAACGCTTAATATTAATACCTGTAGAAAAAGTGCCCATGCTAGCGACAATAATCGCATCATCCTGCTTTTCTGTAATAGCTCGAATCTCTTCCCTCGTATCCACGTCGGTTTCACCTGAGACATAAAACAACCTCCTAGTATTTCTCGGCAATTTATTAAATTTTTCTTGTAACATATTATGTAATGGTTTGCCATGTTTCTCTACAAACTGAAATAATATTAAAGTATTCCCAGACTGGTCCATAGCCAGGTTAGATATAAAGTTATTCCTAGGGCCATACCTAACAATAAAATCAATTTCTTCTTGATATTTCATTTTTGATACTGCCCTGCAATGCTCTTCACTGTATTTTAATAATAAAACAAATATATCTAATTGCGATAATGATTTTTCTTCAATTAGCTTTTTAGTAGTAGTTACTTTATGAACCGGCCCAAATAAACCCTCTAGTACTAGTTGGTGTGTTGCTGTACCATCTAAAGTTCCTGTGGTTCCTAAGCGGTATTGAGCATTCACACACTTTTCGAGAATAGCGGTTAATGATTTAGCTTTAAAGTTGTGAGCCTCATCTCCGATTACCATGCCGTAATCTTTAAACCAGCTACTTTGCAACTTGTAAATAGATTGCCATGTAGTGATTATAATTCTCTGTTTAATGTTGTACTTCTCTTTACCAGAGTATATTTTATGGCAGTTATCCGCTGCATTCCACGTATCTTTACTAGAATAGTCGTCAAAGTCCGAATACATTTGCTCAACGAGCGAAGTTGTAGGCACAATTAGTAGTGCATTGCCATCATACATGTCTAAATAGTATCTTACGGCTAAATAAATAATCAAACTCTTGCCAGATGCTGTAGGACTTAACAATAAAGAGCGCTTAAACGATAGCGCGTGCCAGAGCGCATCTAATTGGTAATCTCTAGGTGTTATATCATCTCTGTTAACAGAAAGCGCGATTTCCTTTAAGAAGCTTTCTAAATCATGAAGCTCCTCAGTATCGGGCCTTCCAAACATAGAGTTATCTTCAACTATGAGCTCATATGACCTGGCATCAGCAAATTCCTTTAAATACTTAAATAATCCACCGTATATTACTTTTTTCCTAAGATCGTATAGTCTTATTTTACCATCCCACATACGATTTTTATATGAAGGCATAAACTTATAGCCAGGAACATAAAAACAAAAGTGCTCTGATAACTCCATCTCTATTCCAGGTTCGGTTACCACACTCAAAAATACTTCGTTCTTTTTCTTAACGACTAATTTTTCCATTACATTCCGCTAGTAAATTTATTCCATTCTATAATATTTTTAATTGTTTGATGTCTCCACTTAACGTTATCTAGTATTTCTTTTAACGTATCAATCAATTCTTGTGTGTAATGCATTTTAGCTTGATGCTCTTGTATCAACGGATCTGCGTCATACCACTTATCCATATCACCTTTTAAGACGGTTAGTCCATTGAGAGGGTCATAACCCCAACCTCTTTTATCCATTTCTTCTTGGCTCAACTTTCCGTTGTAATGCATAAATTTATCTCGGAGCAAAACCTTAAACTCAAGGTCTAGCTTTTTAAATCTAAGTTTATTAACAGAGTATAGTTCTAAGTACTTCGAATGAAGCTTTGCTGAGTCTCTAGCAGATTGATCTAATTGAAGTTCATCAATAATAGAATCCTTTTTCCACATCTCAAGTATTGTTTCTAGGTTATTCATAATGTATCCAGTAATGTATATTCTAATGTATATTCTAATGTATATTCTAATGCATATTCTAATGCACATTCTAATATATATTTATTTATATAAGTTATTTTATATCAAAGTACGTATATTTTAGTGTTACGTCGGCTTGTAGGTACTCTACATCAGTTTGTTGTGTTGAAAATTCAACAGCGGATAGATTGGTAGGGAAACAATCAGTAAAAGTTATTTCCTTAGTGACATTATTGTGGCTACTTAATATAGAAAGAGTAGCATCCGATTTAAACGTTTCGCCCTTTTCAATTATATTATGCATCCAGTTAAACATCTCAATATAGTTTTCCATATTTTCAGTAACATTAAACCTAATTGCTAAATCTCCAAAGTTAATTCGGTCACCAGTCATAGCAAGGTTTGACCCTTTATACGGTGAAGGAACTTCTCCTAAAGACAAATCAGGCAAAGTTACAGATGTACAAAAATATTCAACATTAGAATATTGCGTAGAATCGATTTTAAATTGAAACCCTGTAGGGCTCAAAAAGTTCTTATTTGTAGTAGTCATATATCTATTTATACCAATCTAAAAGCTGAGTGTCAATTATTTATCGTTGACGAACTCATTAAGTTGTTTAGCTACAGTTATTACTTCATCTGCAGTTACCGTTCTTAAAGGATAATCCTTTCTATTGTCAGGATTATTATCGTTGTGCATATACACCGCGTCAACTTCCCTGTTAATATTTTGCTCTAATAGACCCTGAGCCTGGTTTAGTAAGTCAGCTCTGATTTCAAAGCCTGATTTTCCGTTTGACATATTACCTCCGTGTGTGTGTCATGTAACATCATGTTACTATATTATTTATACGCATAAAAAAAGGGACCCCGAAGGATCCCTTTAAACTGTAATCTAATTAAAGATTAGCTGTTTTGCATAATTCCGTCTACTCTAAAGATTCTAAAGTAAGGATTAGCTCTATCAGCACCAGTTGTACCGTCTGTAGCTACGAATGGGTTAGCAACCATACCATATCTAGTTTTGAAACCGATTCTTGGTTGGAAGTCATTCTCGCCGATCGCTTTAACCATAGTTAAAGGAACATATGGGCAGTAGAATAAACCAGCGTCGTATGGAGTATTACCTCTATAACCGACACATACGTAGTCAGGATTAGTACCAGCAGCATATGGATCTACATATACTTTGAACTTACCGTTAAGAACACCAGCAAAAGTATTACCAGTATCATCAACATTCAAGTTAGTAGCAAGTGCAGGACTGTAGTCAAGCATTCCAGAAGCAGCTAGGATTGAAGCAACGTCAGAAGAACAGATTACATAGTTACCTTTTCCTCTTCTTGTAGCTTTAGCGATAGCATTTGCTTCTCTTTCGATTTGAACAATCAAACCTTTTGCTTTTTCAGCTAACCAACGGCCATCTGAATCAGTATGCAAGTTAAAGATACCTTTAACAGCAACACTAGTTTGCAAAGCACCTAGAGTAGCTTTACGGTTTACAGTTCTAACGATCTCTCTGTTGATTTCCGCAAGGATTTCAGAAGAAAGAATGTTAGCTAGTTCACCTTCAGCGTCTAGACCGTGTACAGCTTTAAGATCTTGTGCAAGTTCCATTGTGTACTCAGCTTTAAGAGCTCTTGACTTAGCAGTAACAGTTGATTTGTCGATTGAGAAAGCCATCTCACCGAATGAACCGTCACCAGATTCGCCAACACCTAATCTTTCAGATTGAGTAGTTGTAAGACCACCAGCGACATCAGAAACGATCTCACCAGAAGTTTCACCAGTTGCTAATGAATTATCTCCATCATCAACAGCGGCTTCAAGACCAGAAGGTCCAGCTTCTTGAGTAACAGAAGTGTCACCAGAGAACGATGCGTTAGCTTCGTCATGTAGTGCTTCAGTACCAGTTTGTGTGCTATATCTTGACTTCATAGCAAAGATAAGACCAGTAGGTCCAGTCATTGGTTGTACACCAGCGATATCATAAGCGATAAGATTTGGCATTGCTCTTCTTACGAGAGAGATCAATACTGGATCGAATCCTTTGATGTTACCAGCTGTAGTACCCATACCAGCTCCAACTGCGTTAGCTGCTGCTGCTTCACCAAGGAAGTTTCCTTGAACTGCTGCGGCATCTTCACGAGCTGAAATTTCTTGGTTCTCTAACAACCTAGCAGTCACTGCTGCTTTATGATTGTCTTGAATTGATGGAACATCGGCGTGCTCGAGAACCGGAGCCCACTTTTCCATTAAGTTTTTGTCTGCGTTAAACATTTTTAGTTTCCCCTATTAGACTATTTATTAAATTTTGAAATAGCAGATGTGTATCTAGCCATAACATCACTGATTCCGGCATCTACCGAGTCAGTACCAACCAATTTTTGAGCTTCATCTTCTGATTCTTGAGCTTCAGATCTGAAGTATGATTCTTTGATTACATTCACTTTCATTTCGAAAGTTTCTGCATCATCAAAATCAATATCTTCTACCAAAGATGCAAGCTTTTCAGCTTCAGTCAATGCTAGCCCAGAAGATGCATTTCTTACTATCTCAGCTCTTTCCAATCCGGAAACAGACTCAGTTAGCTTGATATTCTCTTCTGTTGATTTATTTAAAGATTCTTCCAGTTCAGCGACCTGCTCGGCGAGTTCGTCGATCATGTCTACCTTACCTTCTGGAACCTCAATATAATGTTCTTTGAACACTGATTGTAAAGAAGACATAAAGTCTTCAGCAATTTCAGTCCTAAGACCTGTAGTTACTGCAACTTCATTCTCTGTCATCCAGTTAGAAACAACATAGTTAAGGTAAGAATCTACCTTTTCCACTAGTTCTGACTTGATTTCAGTTACTTCTTCTTCAAGGTTTGCGACGTACTCAGATTCTAATCTGTCAATCTCTGCACCTACTTTAGTTTTTAAAGCAGCTTCAAAAATTATTCCAGCTTTCGCTTGGAACCCGTCAGATAGAGTAGCTTCTTCAGCAACTAGTGATTCTAAATCTTCAGAATAGTCAATATGGTCGACATTTACGTCTTCCTTAACTGGCTTCTCTTCATCTTCATCTTCAACTTCGTCACTTTCCATAGCTTTCATGCAGCTAGCATAAATCTTCTGTGCGTCTAGTTTATTTGATTTCTTCAACATATCATTTACTGAGGCCATTAAAGCGGCTTTAGTTTTAGGCATTTCGACTACAGGCTTTTCTTCGTCTTCGTCGTCATCTTCTGACTCCTTGACTTCTTTTTCGTCTTCGTCGTCTTCTTCAGACTCCTTGACTTCCTCTTCGTCTTCATCCTTCTCTTCAGCTTCTTTCTTAGCTTTAGCTTCTACGATTTCTTCGTCTTGAACTTGTTCGTCTTCAACGAGCTCCTCGTTAGTAAGCTCTTCAACTTCTGATACGTCTTCGACTAAATCATTTTTCATTTCGTCATTTGACATATTTATTCTCCTATTAAGAATTTACAAGTTTAGAGAGGAAATTTTTAAAAGCTTTAATCTCAATATCCGATGAACGCATACCTCGAGCTCCTTTTATTTCAGTCTCAATTTTCTCAATTTCTTGTGGGCAAAGAACGCCATTTTCCCATATCCATTCAACACCTTCCATAATTCCATTGACAAATGCCTCTGGAGCTGAAGGATCCTGAACGATATCTACAGTGGATAACATAAAGTCATCCTTCACGTACATAGCGCCGTTTTTTTGCACAAGACTTCCCATACCACGACTTGATACACCAAGCTTAACTCCACCTTCTAACAAACCAGTTACGATATTGCCCATTGGGGTATTAAGGATCGATGCTTTTCCTATAACATTACTTCCGTCAAATTTGAGTTCTGTAATCTTATGTGAAACTTTATCTAAGTTAATAGTAGGTCCATCGGGGTGATTTAATTCCCCCACAGCTCTACCTTGACTTACCTGTTCTTTTACATATTTGTCAACTGCATTTTCAAGTATAGTTTTTTCATATACTCTACCGTTACGATTCTTCGCATCGGCCTGCATAAAAACACCTTCAATGCATAGTGTTTTCTTACCGTTAACTTTTTCTTCAATAACCTCTAGGTTACTGTCGTTATATTCTGCTATAAGTTTCATTTACTTATTTCCGTTGTTAGTCCTCTACTTTAGAGGCCTGTCTGTCTTGTAGCGAAGAAGCTAATTCGATCTTCTTTGCATCAAGAGCAGCAGATAATTTATCAGCCATAACTGTATTAAACTGTTTACCAGCATTATTGTTATCGCCATTTTTTACATTATCTATTAAATTTTCAATACTCATTTATTTATCCTTTGTATATATTTATAATATTTTAGATGTCAAGGTCGTCTTCATCATCGATTTCGCCAGATTGTTTTTCAGATTCAATCTGTTTTTTCATTTCAGCGATTTCGTCATCAGACTGTCTTAATATGTTTTTCTTAACCCATTCGTTAGAAACATACTTCCCAACATATTCATCCATTTGAGCTAACATTTCGAATCTCTCTCGTGTTATCTCAGCCTCTTTTAGCTCACTAAAGTAATTATCTTCAATAAAGTCAAAGTAGATATCTTCTTTAAACTTCATCCAATCTTCTTTAGTAATAATACCTTTTAACATTAACTGTGTTTTTAACAGTTGTAAAAATAGGTCACTAAATCTTTTTCTTAATCTATCTAAGAACTTCTTAAACTTAACTTCGTCTCTAGAGATCTCCGTAGATCTACCTAGATTAAATCCTGACTCTTGTTCTAAACGATTAGCTGGAACGTTGAGGGACTTATATAATTTCTTTTGGAAGTAGATAATATCATCAATCTGTCCGAGATTTTCTCCTCCTGGGAGGGTGGAAATTTCCGTACCTCTACCACCTTCTCTACGCGGTAAGAAGAAATCTTCCAACATTGACATATGCTTACGGTCATCTTTTATCTCTCCGCTACTTGCATCGTAAACTAGTTTATTTCTGTATTGGCCCATTATATTTTTCAAATATTCTTCAGCTTTACCTTTAGGTAAGTTACCAACATCAATATAAAATATTCGTCTTTCCGGCGCTCTGCTAATTCTGTAAATAACCAACGAATCTTCCATCATTCTTAACTGATTGACGGGTTTAATCGCTTTATGTAAGAACGATAATATTCTTTTGCGACTCGGGTCTAACATCCCTGACGTGCAATACGCTATAGAATCAGGATGTATGCGTAATCCTGTATCTGCGCCTCTCATACTATTGTCTTGAAATAAGAAGTACTCTTCGGACTTCTTAATTATATTTGCCCCAGTTTTTGGATCTTTTTCTTCTGTAATCTCTTTTATCTTTCTTAACTTAATCGGGTCAATATATCTTAATTCTTGAATACCCTTTTTAGGGTTTTTGTTATCGATAATGATATGATATGGTAACCTACCATCTACATACCACTTTCTAAATATGTCGTGTGAATAGCTATTGAAACGTAGCAGTGAGATTATATTCTCAAACTCCTCTTTCATAACTTTTTTCACTTGATCAGATGCGTCCATTTCATCCATAATAATTTCAATAGGTGCTGATCTGTTATCACCTACAATCGCTTCATTAATAATGTCTTCTACGGCTGCATCGCATTCTGGGTGTGAAGCAATATCCCTATATTTTAATATAAGTTCTTCTTCATTTTTCTGGTTATCGCCGTCAATATCAACATACTGGCCAAAATGACCACCACTGTTTATAACGCCTACACCATCTTCGTCTGTGTTTGGAACAAATGAAGGAAGCTCTGGAAGCTTGTTGCCCTTTCTATTGATCTCAAAACCAAAAAGTTCTGCCATTTTTTTTACCTCAATATTATCGGAGGGGAGTTATCTCCCCTCGTCTAATATTATTTATACTACTTTTAAGAAGTAGTTCCAGACTCCCAATATTGAACCTGTAACTCAACTGTAAATTCTTCAATCTGGTTTTCATTATCATATGAAAGTTCAATTGTAGAAAGATTAGTTGGGAAACATCCTCTCATGTCATAAGTCTTGGTTACGTCACCTTGCTTGTTTAGCTGCTCAACAATAACGTCAGCCATGTAATCAGTAGGATTACTTTGACCTGTGTTATTATTGTGTTCGCTGATACCATTCATCCATCTTTCGAATGCGTTTCGCACTTCGAAACCAGTATCATTAATAATTGTTAATGAAACCGGCTCAAAAGTTCTGTCACCAGCTAACTGTAGTTGTCTGCCTCTGAATAATACAGGTACAGGAGCTACAACTGATGAAGGAAACTGAGCACCCTTAATCATGAAAGAAGATAGTTCAACATCGCCTTGAGCATAAGCAGGGAAGTTACATGTTACTTTGAACATGTTAGAACGTGCACCACCTCCAACTAGCTTGGATTTAAAATCGTCTACGCCTAAAATTGCCATTTTCTTCTCCTAATTAACTACCGGCGATTTCTGAGAAATCGACTCCGGTTCTTGTTGCAATAAAGTTAAGTGAGATGAAGTTAATAGACCTTGAAGGCTTGATAAAGATATCAGCAACAAATCTATTAGCATCAATTACTTGACCTGTGTTGTTTGTAGTATCACATACGACTCTAAAGTCTGTAACACCACGTCTTCCTTTAACATCTCTTAAGAATGGTTCAAGTAGATTCCTAAATTGAGCTCTTGTGAACTCATCATTGAATTCGAACAATTGACCCTTAGCAGCAGTGCTAATAGCCTTTTCAATTACAATGAACAATCTTCTTACATTAATTCTATCGAATGCACTTGGCTTACTTAGTAATGTTTTATCACCAAATAACATAGTACCTTGTCCAGGGAAAGAGACAAGAGGATTAACTCTTGCTTTATAAAGCATGTCTCTATCAGCTTTCTTAGGATTATATGCTAGTTTAGCTACACCAAATAGTTGTCCTCTAGTTGTTCCTGCAGGTGAGAACCATGCATCAGCAACGTTGTCTGTATTGGCACAAAGACCAGCACAAAGACCAGAAGCTCCTAACCATCGGTATGCATCATTATACTTATCGTATACGTATACAGCACCAGAATCAGCAGAAGCATATGAAGTCGAAGCTAATCCGTCGACCCAAGCTTTTACCGTAGCGGCAGGAGTAGAAATTCCAACAGAATCTTCAATTGGAGGTGACACAAATGCCATACAATCTTTTCTTGCATTACATATTGTGATTAGTTTGTCTGCAATAGTCTTAGCGCCGTTAGCGTCAGGATATGCAAATAGTAAGTTAACATCTACTGTCTCTGCGTCAGCTAGCAAATCAAATGCTATATTTATTTCGCCTGCAGTAGGAGCGTTATCATCAACACCAGCAGCCATAACAGAAGTAAGAACCGAAGTTCCAGTAGCGTAAGCTGTAGCACTTGATTGACTAGCGAATGATTCGCCGGCGTCAGTCAATGCGCTTTGATGTCCAGTCCAATAAACATATCTAGAAGAAGTATTAATTACGTCTTTATAGTAGTTTGAAGTTCCATCAGGTTTCTTACTGTCAGATGCTTGTGAAACGAATTGGAATGTTTCTAAAACAGTTCCGGCAGTGCCAGTCCATGCTCCAGTTCTATCGATGATAGCGATATGTAATTCGTCGTTTGTATGTCCACCAACTGCTGCAGAAGCCGAAGTTCCTGGAGCTGCATCATATGAACCTGCGTGTGTGAACGCAGACCAAGCTGTTGCATTAGCTGGACATATTTGTACATCAATTGCATTACCTAGTATACCTGGGTGTTTTGCAATAAATGTTCCGTCATGAGATAATGATTCATAATGACCATCATTCTTGACTAGTTTAGCAGTTCCGTCAGTCGCGTTTAAGTGACCTGAAGCTGCTCGTACTACTTTAAGGGCGTTACCATATTTTAAAAATGATGCTGCTGTTAAAAAGTACTTATAAGTATAGGAATCTGGTGTTCCGAAAATACTAGCTAATTCTGTTTCTGAACCAACCGTTCTAATTTCTTCTACCGGACCCCAGTTAAAAGACCCTACGAATCCACCAATACTGGTTGATACGGCAGGTACTACGCCCGATGCGTCAATCTCGTTGACCTGGACTCCTGGTGATACTTGAAATGCCATTTTTTTGTCCTCTCAATGTGAGTTTATTAATAAGTTTTCATAATACGGTTATATTCAATCAGTTTTATTTATATAAATAAAGATTTAAAGGTTTTATATGTGATCGACCTCGAACCATACGTTACCTTCACCGTCCCCTTTTCCGTCTACAACGCTATTATGACCATCATCAATAATCCCAAACGGCAATAAATCGTCTTGAATTGCCTTTAATTGTTCACGATATAACATATTTTTCATATCGATATTTGTTATTCCCTGAAATATATCAGTCGTAGTAAACCAACCAAACATAACTAAATTCATAACTAAATCGTCGTGGTTTGGCGGTTGAGCTTCAAATGAATTACCTCTAGCCACAAAGGTACACATTTCTGATATAGTTTCAGCATCAACTATGTGTAATTTTTTCTGGCCTATTAAATCTTTTAATGTTGAACAACCAATACGTTTAACACGTCTGGTCATTGTCGCACCGATCGCATTTGCTTTAATCTGTGATTCAACAAACATATTTTCGTATTCTAAATCATAGTATAAGCCGTTACAAACTACAGCACCTTGATCATTTGATTCAACAATAATATATGCATCATTATATATCCTAGCATATTTGTAACACATATCCGGTAACAACATGGGAGATATATTATTATCTCTAAACACGCATACTTGTTTAAACGGATTTACCGATGTATCAATGATATTAAAAGTGCTATAATCCTGTCCTCTACCTTTAGATACATCAACAGTCATTACATATTGATGTCCTTCTTCTACCTGTTCGTACATAAATAAATTAGCACTATACGACATTGCTCTTTGCGATTTCTGTGCCAATAAATCCCCAGCATCTATTAACGTGTTGCCACGTCCATGGAAGTTGTTGCCAAATTCCTGATCAAACTGCAACTCTGAGGTATTAGATATTGTTTCGTTCTTCCAGGCGTCATCTCTTCCTGGAACATCCCACCAATCAACCCTAAAAGCTTTATATTCATTCGTATATGTAGTAGCACCTTCCCATATTCTGTGGAACACATTACCAATACCGTTTGCAGTTGAGGTAATAATAACCTTAGTATCTTTACCGGAAGATACAACTGGATACGTTGAAGTATAAAACTGTGCATCATTTTCAACAAAAGCAAACTCGTCTAAGAACAATAAGTTAATAGACAGACCACGGATGGAACTACCAGACGTAGCAGAGGCAATAACCTTTGAGTTATTGCTAAATTCTACAGATCCTTTGTTTAAAGCCTTACAACCAGGCTGCAAGAAAAATGGCAAGTTTTCTAACATTAACGTCATACGAGCTAGCATTTCTCTTGCTGTTGCACCCTTGTTTGCCAATATTGCAATCGTTTTTTCTGGGTGAAAGCATGCATACCAAAGTAAATAAGCCACAGCGGAAATCGATTTACCAGATTGTCTACAAGCTAAAACAATAGAAAACCTATTATCATTAAAATGGCTAAACATATTTTTCTGATACGGATATAAAGCAAAAGGAACTAATCCTTCATCCAACGAAATAACTTTTAAATAATTAATAGCAAAATATGATGGATCCATCATACATTCTCTGTATTCTTTTATCTCCTGCTCAGTGAATTCGCTTTCTACACCATCCTTTTTTACATTTGGATTTCCTAGATAGCCTTCATGCTCATTCTTTAGGCGTGGCATCTATTATTCTATCCTTATTTTCTTTATCGTGTTTCATAAATAATCTTTGTAAATCAGTAGTACTACCTACAAATAGATTGTTATTAGTAACTTCTTTTTTGGCCTTATTTCCATCAGTCAAATCTCTATTACTTTTTTGCAGATCCATTAGCTTATCAGTAACGTCACCAATATCTTTTATCGCTTTAGATAAAACCTCAAATGCTCTGGGATGTTCAGATTCCCTAGCTAATTCTGCAAGCACGTCAAGAGATCTCACACCAGTTTCAATGAGATCCTTATAGGTTTTTCTTGAGAATTCATAATCGTCTTTTACTTCAGCTTGTGCTTTAGTTATCTCAGTCTTTTCAACTTTTTTCTCAGGCAAGTTCTTATTCAGGTTAGCCTGTATCTTTTCTAATTTATCCATAATGTACCTATGTTATACTTACGTTAACAGTATAGTTATCATCCTCATCAGCACTAGCTGGAGTTATTGTAAAATCCATATTTTCTAATATGTTAGCACCACCAGTATCGGCATTAAAGTCTAGGTTAATTTCTTTAATAACTCCCTGATTACTAGTAGGCCCAAAGTATTTCATTTTCATAACGAAATCAAATTGATATATTAAGGCCCTTCGCGTTTGATAATCACCCTCATAATCATCTTGTATCGTTACGGCATTTAATATGATTGGAACATCCTGTTTGTATGTGAATCCAGTTACAGGAGTTATTGTTACTGTATATTCTGGCTGAAAGTATGGAAGTATTTGTTCCATTATTTGCAGTCCGTCATCTTGATTTTTTGCCATAGCATATAATGACATATTAATGTTATAAGCTACAGCCTGTTTAATTGTTTTCTTTTTAGTAGAATCACTTGCGTGATTTTCTACTATTTGGTTCCGCTTTGCCAGCTTTTGAGTAGAATCTATATCCATAGACGTTATTTCAAACCCCATCCTTGGAAGTTTAATAGCCATAGATGCGTCTTGGCCAGTAATAGAATCTAATCGTGATAAGAATTTTTGCTTAGGTCCATATGCAAGTGGCACTTTAATTTGATTTAGTACATTGCCAGAACCGTCCTGTCTAATAACACTTATATTATTAAATATAGTTCCAAACAAAGCTACTGCTTTTCGTGTAGTTGCGTGATAAAAGTGATTTCCAAACATTAATAAGTCTCCGACGCATCACCAAATGGATTAGTTTCAGTAAAGTCTAAGAACCCATCGGCTGCTACTTCAAATGCGTAGTTTTCGGCTTGATCATCACTTGCAAACGATTCAACATCTGCAACATTGTATATATCTGATATAACATGTAGAAGCGCTTTCAGATCCAACAACACCTAGACTTGCTGAAGTTACAAAGTCTTTCGCTTCTGTACTTCCGGTGACTCCAATATTAGAAACAGAAATTGTTGCAGCAATGTCAGAAGTCTTAGTAAGAGTTTGCACTTCACCAGTCACACTCACGGCTGGATTTGTTGTAATAATCTGAGTTATTGTTTCTCCAATCTTAAAGTGATTACCACCACTTACAGTTAAAGTCATACCAACTTGATATGAATTCTGAGTCTGAGTAGAATCAATAGCATCAATGCCAGTCTCAAAGTCTTCTTCATTATATTCGAACAAGCTGCACTGCATTTTATACACAGGGAGATTAGATAACTGATAAAACGGTTGCTCATCTTCGACAAACGATATTTCAAAGAAAGAGTTTGACATAGGCAAAAATATCAAGTCGCCCTCTTGCGGCTTATTAGTTTCAACAGTATTATTCCATATACCTACTAGGTTTTGCCATTGACGTCTAGAAATAACAAATGTAGCTTCGTCTCTGATCTCTAAACCAAATTTCTGGTATAGATCTCCAGCACCTTCAAAACCATCAGTGTTTTCAATGTAAGCTTCTATTAAATACGCGTCATCAAATTTAGATGCAGTATCTTCGCCTAGTATGTTGTCTCTAGATACTAAAGTCCTCGGAATGTAATATACATCCTGTCCAAAAATTTTAAGAGATTCAATGATTAAATCTTCATATAAATTTTGTTCTGACTTTACAGCCTGAGAGAAATATACACTTCGTGGCATATTTTACCCCGTATAGAAGTCAACTGGTTGTTCCCAGTTTAATCTGACTTCTTCATTTAATTTTTCTATTTCTTCTTTAGCGTCTTCTAAAATCTGTCTTCCATTAAAAGTCACTCCACCGGGCATTACCATTCCTTCAAACTTCGAAAGATTAACTCCCCATTGCATTTTTATTAATGCAGTAAGATATCGTTTTAAGAAGTAGTCATTATAGACGTCAGTATATGTGTTTGGATCTATTATTCTATAACATTCTACTATAATATATCCACCAACAATAACTTCTTTATTCCAGTCCATATCAATTCTTAATTGATTTTTATGGCGATCAAAACTTATATGTTTATCGTCTGAAGTAACTAATAGGTCTAGCATAGATAACCATTGTTGAGCCATTTCGTACTCAACAAGAGATCCCATATATCCGAGAGAATACATATCATTTAAATGCATTTGATATTGCACATCAAACATTCCTGTTCCCGTACCTTCTCTTAAAGGGAAAATTTGAACAACGTCAGTGACTAAATCTGGGATAGTCAAATATCCATTTTCGATATCGCCCTTTGTAATAGCAGTTACTGTCGCAGTTGCACTAGATGTTTCTCCAGTGATAGTTTCGTTAGCAACAAAAGCTTTGTCAAAAACTAATGTTTTATTATAACCTAACTTTGTTCCTGATGAAGATATAACCTTTGCAGTAGCTCCAGAAGTTCCACCGGTGATAGTTTCTCCAATAGTAAAAACTGTTGATGAACTTAGCGTTAACTCAGAATTAGTTACTTTATGTTTTAAAAA
>JGI24005J15628_10000797_pt1 | contig 17440 bp, 18 predicted proteins | sample LinPmetageLP40_FD_15628 | JGI IMG/M metagenome (IMG submission 15628)
CCGTATGAAATAGGATGGCCGTCGATGTCGGATATGACGGGTGTGTCGTGGGGTGATGAGGATGCGTGGGCGGACTAGGGGGGGGTAAAAAAAAACTACTAAAAAAACAGAAAATCCCAAAAAAAGTGTGTGTTTATCTTATCTTATCTTATCTTATCTTATCTTATCGTATCGTATCTTATCTTTTTACAATAAACTCTTTTTTTTTATTAAATTTGAAAACAGTGATAGATATATATTGTCGATAATGTAATAGTAACGATTGTTAAAATAGTGCGTAGTGCGGCTCGTGATTGTGGTGTAGAAGATCGATATAAGTCTTCAAGTTCTTCTTCGGTAAAGTGACCACCCATATTAAATAAATAGATATGATTAGCTTTAAATAAATGAAAAAAAAGACTTAAACAGTATTAAATACACAGATTGAAATGTGGTTAGTGTCGTGTAGAAATGAAGTGAATAGACAAATAAATATGGAATATATGGCATCATATGCGTATGACTATTTAAGTAGTTATTTTGATAGAAATAGTGTGGGATTAAAAGGAGTGGCTGCGTATTTTAGAAAGGCGAGTGATGAAGAGCGAGACCATGCTCATAAGTTGATTGCGTATCAGAATATGCGTGGTGGAGAGGTGAGTCTAAGTAATATAGTATTCGAGAAAATAAGTTTAGATGATTGTGGATCGGATGACGTAAAACGAAGTTTTGAAATAGCTTTAGAGTTAGAGAAACAGGTTTATAAAAGTTTACTTGTATTACATAAAACAGCGGAAGAAGCGAATGATCCACAATTTACTGATTTTCTAGAAAGTGAGTATTTAGAAGAACAAGTAGAAGCGATATCAGAAATAGAAAAATATATATCGATGTTAAATAGAATAGGAGAAGATGGTCATGGAATCTGGGAATTCAATAACAAGTTAGAATGATGTAGTATGTTTTTAGAATGAATATTTTTATTTTTTATTTTTATTTTTATTTTTTATTTTTCTTTATGATTGTAATCAATAGAGAATTCTCCAGTTTTTTTACCCAAATATTGAAATGTATTTGGACAGTAAAGGTAATTGGTTTTAGTATCAAGCAAGAATTTTGTAGCATTGTATGTCCATTCTTCAGCTACAAATTGATCCTCAATACTAACATCTGAATCGTAATCGGTATCTTGATTGTAAATATCATCATCGGAGTCATCGATATCGGAATTGTATGGAATGATAGGTTGATCGGTGAATTGAAGTTGAGAAAGATGTAAAATGTCGTAATTTGTGGTGTCATTGATGTATTGTGTAGGTCGAATAACAGCGAAACCATATCCAGGTAAGGAGATAGTATCTAAAGACTGTGAATCCAAAAGTAGTTGGATGTGCGGAAAGTCATCTTGATGGACTTTTATAGCAGGTCCAGTCCAGGCATTTGAATCGTAGAACTGGAAGAACGGAAGTTTGTGAAGTCGGCAAAAAGCGACAAAAAGTTGAAACTGGTTTAATGATTGGTAAATGGATTTTCGCTTAATAGCAAATCGTTTAGTCGATGAAGGATTTCGTTTAATCTTAAATGTTTCTTTTCGTTTGATTTTAAATCTTTTTTTCGGTGATTGTGATTGTGATTGTGATTGTGATTGATCAAGTGTAATAGGCATAGTGTATTGGTAAAAGATGGAATGATTGGGAAAGTTGTAGTATAGAAGATGTATTTCTGAAATAGTAAAGAATAGATAGATCAATTTTAATATTTTTTGTAGTGTAGATTAGTGTAGTAGAGAATATCTATAGCTCAAAATTGAATATGAAAATAGACCTAAAAGAAAAGTAATTTTGCTATTACCAAGTACCAAACAAACTTTCAAAACCAACTTAATTCTCACTCCCTTTCAAACAAGGATTGTATTTTCAGTGTAACATCTCAAACCCAACCTTACCTTTTATCTTTCAAAGCTTCCCTTTATCTTTCAAAATGGCGATGACAACAACTAACAGTGGATTCGCAGCCGTTGCTTCGTGCGTGGTGGTTCACAAGGATCACGTAGGCTACATTATTGGCCGAAAGTGTGGCACGATCAATGGTGTCCAGAAGCAGACGAACACCCGCGTGAAGTGGGATGATCTGGTACAGCCGAGTGCGGATTCTCCACCACTAACGCGTTTCGTGATCAGTGGTCGTTCCGAGAAGGATGTGGGTGACTGCTTTAACGAGATCATGCGTCTTGCGGGAATGGTGGACCGCACAATGTGTCGGTCTCATCTGATGCCGTTCAAGAATGGCCTCAAGTTTGTTCAGGTTCGAGGATTTGAGACACGATGTGTGGTACCAGCCTCGGTGGTGGGCATGGTACTTGGAAAGGGTGGTCATAAGATCTCCCAGATATCGGACAGTACCAGCACTTGGTCGAAGTTTTTCAAGGAGAACCAGGAGCGAAAGGAACCGGCGTGCTTTTCGGTGCGTGGCTTCTACGAGGCCGATGTGAATTCCGCGGTGGATCGGATTGGGTCGATTGTCGATTCCTCGGCGATGGGTGGTAGGCCGCGAGATCTTAAGGTGACAGATGTGATGTCGTTGAAGACCGCCGCAGATGTGTTCACATTTGATCAGGTGACACAGTCTGGATCAGAGGCAAATGGGAACGAATCGCCGACATACTCTCCACCTCATTCGCCGACCTACACACCTACAAACTCTCCACCTCATTCTCCAGAATAGTTATATAACATTAGAAGTCTAAATCTTATCTTATCTTTATTAAAATAAAAAAAAAATGAACCATATCTTTGTATTATCCCCCTTTAACTCCTTTTTTTTTTCTATTTTTTAGGTTTCGAATATAAAGGAAAATTAATAAATGTATAAAATGGATAGATTAGATTTGGTTTTGGATGAATGTCTAAGAGAAAAAACAAAGAAAGAGATCTATGATTATGTAGTGAAAAAGTTAGATTATAAAGGTGTAAAACCAAAAACAAGAAGAAAAAAACAGATAGTATGTAGACCAGTGATGATGATATCAGATTCATCTGATAATGAAAATTGAATAGTATAAATGTATTAATGAATAAATAACTAAATCACAATGAGAGCAAGACTCTACAACATCCTATTAGGATTGAACAATACATGTATAAAGATAGGAAAGCAGCAAAAATTACCAGTACCAATATTGAATCTAAATAAAACCCAAACGATAGATGAGATAGTAGAAGAGATAGATAAAGCCGAGAGACATCTTAGGGCACCAGAATATTGGTATTTAAATATATTAGCTAAAAGAGATTAGAATAGTGTAGTGTAAAATGGTATAGAAAAAAATTGAAAGTAATTGAATGAATAAAATACAAAGTCACAAGATGATGTGTTTATGGTGTAACTCGAATGGATAATGTTTATATTTGTCCAAAATCCCGGTGTTCATTCGGTGGGAGAACACAACACCAGTGGAAAGTTTTGAAAGATTGCTTAAAGCAATTATTAGTTATTGAAAGATTGCTTAAAGCAATCATATGTTATGTTAGATGTTGTCTACGAGCAACAAATAGTTATTCATCATCTTTTTTTTTTTTTTTATATTTATCGTAGTGTGGATGTGGAGGAGGTTTATCAAAATCACCATGTGGTAAAGATGAATGTCGTTCAATAGTAGATAGATGAATACGGCAATAATGGGAAGGACCATGTTTAAGATGTGAACATTGAGCACCATAGATCCATGAATTTGTAGTAGTGTCAAAAGAGACGGATCCATTGGCCCATGTTCTAGCTAAACATCGATGTTGTGGTGGAAATAGAGTGTGTGATTTTCTAGGTTTTTTAGATTGATTTCTTTTAATTGTAAATTTTTTTTCTATGCTTATGGTAGGAAGGTATCTCTTTCTCAAAAGATCTAAATCTATTTTATATTGAATAGAAATAGAGTGAATTAATAATGAAATATCATGATGAATAATATTGTTCATGTTAGAAAGTTGTAGTGAGATGTAAAAAATAAATCTACGTTCAATTTTTAAAAAAATAATACTGAGTTTAGTTAAGTGTAGTATAGTAAAAAAGAATATTTATAAATAGCTTAAGGGTAAAGCTTATAGATATAATTGTAAGTGTAGTATCCGGAAATCAATATCTGAAGAAACAAAATTGATTTACGGTAAGGCACATAAGAAAGTAAGTATAAATATATAACAAGACAAGCAAATAAATACCTCCTATGGGTTCAATCCCATAGGAGGCATCTTAAGAAACCTTACAGCAACATTTTGAACAGCATTTTAAGCCGGTAGTCGCGGGATCAAACCCCGTCGAAGACATTGTCTTCGTAGCTCAGTTGGAAGAGCACCGTATCAACCCAAAGGTTTCTGTTACACCAATTTAAGATAGGACACAGCAATACTCAAAAAAAACCAGACTCAAAATCTGTTATACGGTAGGCTGAAAATCCGCATGGTTAACACCATGAATGCCATAATCCTATCTGACAACCCAATCCAACAAATGCCTCCTTAGCTCAGCTGGTAGAGCATCAGACTTTTAAGGACATCGAACGATGTCAACACGGTAATCTGAGGGCCGCGGGTTCAAGTCCCGCAGGAGGTTACATAGAGACACACACAGCAACCATGAACTTTCACTTTTATTCATGAAATCCAAATGTGTCTCGATAACAAAAACAAAGGTGCTATGGCCGAGTGGTCTAAGGCGGTCGACTTAAGCTCGATTATCTTCGGATGCGCAGGTTCGAACCCTGCTGGCACTATATTAGGACATCATACAGCAACAATAAACGAATTTCCTTTAAGCGGAGCTGTACAATTGTACTCGCGGGTTCGAATCCCGCCACACCCATCAAAGGGTGTGTGACCGAGTGGTCTAAGGTGGCTTTTTTCAAATCAAATGATGTCCGAAAACCACAAACATAGCTTCCATGGCCCAGTAGGTTAAGGCGCCCGACTGTTAATCGGGAGATCGGTGGTTCGATTCCATCTGGGAGCGTAGTCGTTGTGTCAGACTTAAAATGACAACACATCGTCCTTCTTAGCTCAGTTAAGTAGAGCTTTAGACTGACGGATCTTAGAGACACACACAGCAACCATGAACTTTCACTTTTATTCATGAAAATCAAATGTGTCTCGATAACAAAAACAAAGGTGCTATGGCCGAGTGGTCTAAGGCGGTTGACTCAAGATCAACTATCTTCGGATGCGCAGGTTCGAACCCTGCTGGCACTATTATTAGGATTTCACACAGCAACTACCAGCTTTATTTAAAAAGTAGGTTTTCGGTTCAAGTCCGGAATTGGGATTTCCCAATTAGCTCAATTGGTTAGAGCAACTGTTCGCAACACAATGAAATCCGACAACAACAAACAACAACACAGGTCCTGTAGCACAATTGGTTAGCGCACGGTGCTTATAGTTTTAAACTATGTCTATGGAGGAAACTCCAATCGCACTGGTTCAAGGAACGCCGAGGTTGTGGGTTCGAGCCCCACCAGGACTACATTTAAGATTGGAAACAGCAACACTATTAAAAACAAATAATTATTAATTTTGGGTAAGCTATTCAGTAGTTTAACCCATGACAACTTGGAAAGACAAGTGGACAGCTTGGAAAGACAGCTGACACTCTGGAAAGACGGAAATCTCCAATCTGATAACACAAAAACTCATTAACACGAAAGCAGAATGGCGCAGTGGAAGCGCGTTGGGCCCATAACCCAAAGGTCGATAGATCGAAACTATCTTCTGCTATGTGTCTCGTCTTAGCTCAGTTGGTAGAGCGTGGGATTGTAGTGGTAAGAACTTACTTAACCAAAGTTCATTCGAAATTCCTACGGTCGCTGGTTCGAATCCGGCAGACGAGATCAAGTCCTCATTAGAGGCACATCCTGCCCCCGTGGCCAAATGGATAAGGCGTCCGGCTTCTATGTGATTAGTATTGATCCAACGCTGTAACCGGAAGATTGTGGGTTCGATCCCCACCGGGGGTTTATTTAAAGACACTAACAGCAAACACATTTTCTCAACAAGACTTAAACTCTTTCTTTGATAATGTGTGTCTTGACAATCCAATAGGTCCAATAGTGTATCAGACTTTGAATCTGGTAACCCCTACACTATGGGATCTAACTTTTTTTTTGTTTCGATGGTGTAGTTGGTTATCACGTCTGCTTTACACGCAGAAGGTCAAGGGTTCAAGTCCCTTTTGGAACTCAAAAGATGTTATATGAGGCAATGGACTTCTCATATGTCCGTACAGGTTCGAATCCTGTTAACATCGCATTTTTAGCCCTGGTGGTGTAGTGGTAACATTGTTGCCTTCCAAGCAATAGCCTCGGGTTCGATTCCCGGCTAGGGCATTTTACTTTATAAAAGGACATAAAATTGATAATAATATATATGTTATACTTAATGATACAGCAGCATGACACACTTTAAAACATATACTATACTAAACAACGCTGACAAGATAGATCTTAATGTAATAAATATACAAGCTCAATCCAATTTAAATAAAGAAGCAGAATATCGAGATGTAGGTAGAAAGCTAACAAAGATAATATATAACAACCACCCTTCAAATGATTTTAAGTATGGATTAGATGGTAAGATATTGATGGTTTATCTACCTAAAATAGAAACAAATAATAATCTAATTATAACCTTGCGGAGATATATCATAGATATCGCCCTTCAAGCTAAAGTTCATAATATTCAAATACAAATAATCCAATTGTAATTTATAAAACTACTTAAAACTAAACTTAATATATTAATTTATGATTAGTACTACTTGTTTAGACTAGTCATAATTTAAGAGTTCTTACAGCAAATTATGCTATTAACAGTTTGAACTCTGAATAAACAGAAGGTCCTTTAGCTTAGCTGGGTAGAGTGTTCGAACCATGTATGGAGTGATTTATGATTTACGATTAATTTCGTATTTTTTTTCTATATATATTCTATAAGCATTTTGACAAATTTATAGATCCAATCGGAATTTTCAACATAGATGTTGAGACAGAATTGGAACTTTAAAAATGCTTACAGCACTTTACACTTATAAATTATATATAGGGTATATATTAAGTATTTTGATTTAAATATGGTAAGCTGTATATTCTATATACTTGTATATAGAATATATGCTTATTCCATTATAAAAATACTTACAGCATCAAACATTATTAAATTATTATTAAAATAATTAAAATATTAATTATATCACTTGATTGGATATAATTAATACAGCTGTTAAATGTGGTATCGGAAAGATGGGTTGGTGTCTAGCTTAACACATAGGCATAACAGTAATAACATTACTTAAATGTTAGAGATTGAAAATTGTTGGGAGTAAAGGAATATTAAAGTGGTTTTAAAAGTGATTTTAAAGAGTTGGTGTCTAGCTTAACACATAGGCATATATTCCTTTTATTAATTATAGGGTTATATTCATAGGGTTATATTCATAGGTAATTATAGTATTCATAGGGTTATATTCATAGGTAATTATAGTATTCATAGCTAATAAGTAACGTACTACACTGATTACTTTATTAGCGAATAAGTATAAATAAAAGCAATATTTTAGCGTAAATGTTCACGAAACATATTTTAGCAAGATTTAGCATCAATTAGGAAGGAATCAAATTCACAAATGAATTTGATTATGTGGATTAATTTTCACATTGACAGATGGGAATAGATCATCAAAAAGACGGTCACTAATGGTAGTAAGCTGTTCTTATAGAACAAACGCAAAGGGTTCGATTCCCTTACTGTCTAAATGACATTTTTACGCTGTTAATAAGCGTAAAGGACTACTTTGGAAAATCTTTTTTAACCAATATAAGTAGTCACATTTCTCAATATGTTTTTTGTTTTTACAATATGTATATCAAATACGTATTCTTAAAATTGATTTAAAGGTTTTAAATACCTTCTTTTTTATACTCTTAACTTACAATGAATAACCAACGATTTCCTCAATCTACGAACACATCAAGTTCAACAAATAATAGACAGTGGTCTCTTGATGAGTATGATGATGAACCAGATATTCGTTCACCACCAACACGACCACCACCACCACCAGCACGTAGGACACCATCTTTACATGAACGACAACCAGGATATTCTCAAATGGGAGGTAGATTTGCTGGTACATCATGGCTTGGTACCTTTACAGAAGATACTCCACCAGCCAGTTCAACTTCAGCGTCAGCGTCAGCTTCAGCGTCAGCGTCAGCTTCAGCGTTACCTTCAACTTCACATTGCGATCAGGCAATCCTAAACGCATGGGATATGACAGATCAATTTAATAGTTCCTATTATACTACAGGACTTTGGGATGAAGGATGTCTAAATCCACCCTATTGTCTTGATAGTAATATAGAAGCTGTAGAATCAGGGACTATTAGAACAGGTAACCAATCACAAACGGAAGTAACAGAAGAAACAATCGAACCTTCAGTTTCTTATCATGAAGTAGTAGAGGGGGAAAATATGTATAGTCATCACACAGGAAAGCTAGAAACAAGCTATTATAATATTGGTGATAAGTCTATTAATTATCTAAGACTTCAAGATATTATTAATTATGTAAGTAGAGGTTGTAGTATTAGCGATGAACACCAAGACAGTATTATAGAATATATCCAGTCAAATGTTAAGATTGATAATTGGTTTCATGAAACACGCTATACAGTAGCAGGTACGGTATATAGAAAGTTAATGCCAGAAATCAAAAATCATCAATATACAATAGTAGCAAAGTATTGTTTGGATTGGATGGTTTCAAATCCAGAAAAGGTATCAATGCCAAGTCGAAGAGCACACATGAATTAGATGAATATGACAAGAAAATTGAATTATAAATATATGATTTAATATAATCAATCATACTAAGATTAAACCTTTGTTAAACAGCTTTTATTTAAATGGTATCGGAATGCCCACCACCACAATCACCCCATTTATTTTGGAGCGATCACGCTTTATCTAGAATGGACGAAAGAAAAATAGATAAAAAGTTGATACATATTTGTCCAGATTATATTATGGGATTAAACTATTATACAACAAATGGATGTTACTATTATTGTGATGTCAAAAATAATGTGACATATCTAATTAGAGATTTGGAGGTAGATAATATAATAAAAAAGACTGTAATGACTATATATACAAGAAATCCAATTCAAATGGCCAGACGTGTATGTGAAATTAAAAAATGGAATTTCAATAACATATGTAGAGATCATTTGTTTGGGAATTGTGGGCGACATAATTGTAGATATGAACATAGATCACTAAGTGATAAATGATTGAGATCATGATCGTGATAAATGATTGAGATCATGATCGTGATAAATGATTGAGATCATGATCGTGATAAATGATTGAGATTTTTAATAAATTTATTTTTTTTAAAGACTATGTAGTATAGTGTGTAGTTTAAATATGTATATGGTCTAATAAAATTGATTAAACCATTTAAAGATAAAATACTCGTAGATATCACATCACCCATAAATCGTAAGCAACAGAATGTCATCTAACGCTGCCACAAATCGTTTTACCACCGCTATGAAGTCCGCTTCAAACCATACAACTGGTGCGAAGGGGGCAAATCAGTTTAAGAGTACAGAGAATCTAATACTCGATGCGTTTCTTGGTCTCAAGCAGACCTCGACACTAGAGTTTATCAAGTCTACAATCGATGAGCTTGTGTGCCAGCTCGACCATATTCCCGCTGTCCAGCGTGGTGAGTGGGTAGCCGACATCTTTCGGATCTGGGTCCACAAGCGACACCCACGTGTAGGTGAGAAGGAGAAACTTCTTGGACAGCGAATGTTCTTCGAGCTCTATAACCACTTCCCCGAGACGTGTATCGAACTGGTGAATGCTCGGATCTTTGCGGATATGGCTTACTGGAAGGATGCTCTTAAGATTTGGTCGATGATCAATGAGACCAGTCTCACCAACCGACAGAGATTCGACAAGTATAACCCACTAATCTTGGCAATCCGCGGTTCCTTTATGGATCAGCGAAGTGAGGATCTAAAGGCACTTGACACCTTTCTAACTCCATCTAGGATTCGTCATATCACTAAGACTGATATGGTGTCTCAGCTAAAGGCCTCTGGTGCGAAGCCTCCTCAGCTAACTTGGATTGGGAAGTATTGTGTCCGAGAGACCAGTCCAGAGAACAAGCGTCTCTACTGGTTTGTACAGGATGAGGGTGGACGGCTACTCCGCCAGTCTCATGTGTCGTTTATGCTTCGCAAGTCGCTAAAGTCGCGTATCGGTCCTGGTCAGTATGAGGCTTGGCCTGCTGGTAAGTCGGTGCCCTTTGGTGCGAAACAATCTTGGCGAACACTCAATGCGAAGCTCGATGAGGCACTCGACGTTCCCGAGGTAAAGGCATCACTTAATCGTCTAGATGAGATCGACCCATCGAAGCTTCCCGGTGAATTTACCAAGCGCAACATCAAGTTTCTTCTAAATGAGAAGGTGAAGAAGGCACCAACTGATGCCGAAGAGCATAGAGGTAACCGTAGACCAGATGATCCATCTCGTGTTGATCTACGTGTGCGAACTCGGGACATGTTCTCGGATCCATCTCGGATGAATGTCGAAACTCTAATGCCACACACAATAGCCCATAGTGCGCTAAATGCCACGTCACGTGCCCAGATCGATTACCACAATGCCGCTTTCGACAAGAAGGTCCTGGATGGTCGAGCTGATCTTGACCGTGTTCGTGCTGAGATGGTTGAGTCAGCAAGGTCATCTACTGATATCGATCATGATGCGATCGCACGAGCAATGACCAGTGGTAACATTGTTGGTGTCGCGGATGTTTCGGGATCTATGACAACCACTGCTGGTGGTAATGCGCCAAATCGTCCTATCGATATCGCAACTGGACTTGTCTCATTTATCTCGTGTATCGCACGTGAACCATATCGGGATCTGGCCATCAGCTTTACCGATATCCCAAAGATCTTCTCATTCAAGACAGGTGATCGACCAATGAATGTCCGAGAGCGGATTCAGGCAATGATGAGTCGAGTAGGCTACAACACCAACTTTCAGGGAATGCACAAGGAGCTAATTTCGCTGTGTATCGCAAACAAGGTTCCTGAGGATGAGCTACCTGTTATCTATGTCGCGTCTGACATGAACTTCGATCAGTGCGATAAGACTATGACTATTGGGAACAATTACAACTATAACACTGGTTGTTATGAGACACCTCGTGGTGGGAAGTCATCATCTAGTATCTGGGAGAGCACCCATCAGACCATTGAGCAGATGTGGATCCGGGCTGGCTACAAGAGTGTGCCTCTCATGGTGTTCCACAACATCAACGTCGGTAATAGTGGGGTCCAGGCGACACAGAACTACAAGGGTGTTATCCTTCTCACAGGTCGTTCGGAGCAGGTGATCAAGCTGGTTCTCTATGGTGAGGCATCCGATGATGCTGAGAAGGAGATCGAGGTTGATGGTGTCAAGACAACTGTAAAGGTCAAGGATGTCACACCTTATGATACCTTCCGGAAGGCTATGCTTGGAGACCATTTTGATCTACTTGAGCGGGTTCTAAAGGCATCTACAGAGGGACATCTCTGTCATTTTAGTTAAAATCTAATAGAAATCAATTATAGATCAATTCTAACATATGACCTTATTTAAATAAAAACAAATAAAAACATTTTTTTTTTTAAATGATTTAAAACCATAGTCCTTTTATAATTAAATAGTATGAATATCCAACTACCATATGAAAATTCAGACCTTAATGTTCAATATCTTATAGCTAAAAATACTGAAGTAAATACCACCTCATCCATGATAACTGTATGTTTTTTAGGATTGTTGTTTATTATGTATAATACATCTAAATCGATTATTGATAATTATAAATCTAAAAATATACAACTTCAATATATCTTAAATTTACTTAATAACGTTTATAAGTTAGATTTGGATCTATCTGATCTAGGCAATTTAGTGAACACTCTAGAGGAAAAGACCGATGAATCGGAAAATGAATCCGATTGTGGAAGTGATGGTGATGGCGGCTCCACAAATGCGTGGAATTTGTACATGATGGATCGTGGTGGGAGCGATGAGGAAAATACAAATAAATCAGATGATACCATAAATCTCATGGTAACTTTAGATGATGATAGTCGAAGAGTTCTTCGATCTCATAAAAAAAAAAATTCCGATAGTAATATTGTTATTAAAGGTAAAGGCTGGAAACTTGACTAATTACGCCACATCTTTGGTAGATTATATTTACTTATATTATATCTCACACTATTGAATAATAGATAACACACTACACATACCGATAATAATAAAGCTATTCCATATAGATTTTTTAGATTTTTGTAGGGTAATAAACCCAATGGATTATTTCTTCTTTTATATATATCGTATCCTATTATAGCTAATAGTAGACATAACAAAATTGCTACTATTATTGATTGTTTTGTTTTTGTTTTATATATTATCTTTGGTGCGGTTTTGAACACACCATCTTCCTTTACTGGTGGTTGTGATGCTATATTTATCGCAAATATACCTAATACTAGAATTGATACCAATCCACATATTATCATTGTCGAATCACCTATTAATAGTGAAAAACGCTCTCTTAGACCATACGCATATAAAAATACTAATATTAATAGTATTATATGTAAATAATAATATAAATCATTATATGTTACTACACCTTCTACTTTATCTTCACTAAATCGGATTGGTGTTATTATATAATTCCATATTATAAATACATTCGCTAATAATATTAGTATCCAAAATGGTAGATACCTTTTATCCAATTTTGGTATAAAATTTTCTAAGTTATTTGAATTATTTGAATTATTTGACGATTTATTTGAATTATTTGACGATTTATTTGATTTATCATTGTTTTTAGCTTTATTAGCTGGATCATTTTTTGCCTTATCTTTATTAGCTGAATCATTTTTTTTCTTATCTTTATTAGCTGGATCATTTTTTTTCTTATCTTTATTAGCTGGATCATTTTTTTTCTTATCTTTATTAGCTGAATCATTTTTTGCCTTATTTCCTGTAGGTTGATTGAATTGTGTTATTTGTGCGGGTAATAAACCAGGTTGATTCATAAATTATTATAATATTATAATATAATATATGTCGGTTATTTCACTTTCTATCCTAAATCTTATGCGTATGAGAACATTAGAATCATTTAAAAATTATCTTAATGGGGATGTTGATAAGATGATTAAAGACAATTTATATACTATGATTTATATCACCATAATACTACTAGTTACTACTATACCTGCTGTATTAGTAGCAATTAATTGTAATAAAACACAACCTATAAGATATGGTGTCTTGGCTTTTTTAATAAGTGATATCTATCTATTACAATGGTCTATTAAAAAATTCATCTTAAAATATCCAGATTACTGCTCAATCTAAAATATATTTATATATTATAGTTTTATGAGTAATTTTATAGAACGGTGTGCTTCGGATACATTTGCTTCTTTATTTCCGATTGATGTACAAAATAGAGAATTGGTGATATTGGTTAATATACTACATATTATTGGTGTTTTGGTTATTCAGTTTGGTATCTTACTACCTCCACAATATATGAAATATTATATAGTGTATTTGGTGTTTTTGCTAATTACCTATATTATATTCAATAATAAATGTTTTATGACGGAGATTTCTAATTATTTTGGTGGTAAAAACTATAATACATTATGTATTAAAATGAAAAATGCTAAAAAAATATTACTAGTTTATTTAGTCATTGGTATATTATTTGAATTATATCCAGAAAATTCAATTTATAGTATTTTATCTAATATGTGGAAAAAAAATATATAAGTTAATATTATAAAATGTTTGCTTCTTCTAATGTAACTGGTGTTGTTCAAAATGCCGTCAAAGCTAATAATGCGGTAGATGTCAATGAAGCCAAAGAAAGTCGTGTATTATTGGTTGCCTTATTAGTAAGTGTTCTTGTTATGATACTGTTAAATGTCATAGTAGGTCCATTTTTGTGGAATAATGTCTTTAGATCGCTTGTTCCCGCTGCTAGAAAAGCCAGATGGTTTGATACATTAGGTTTGGCCGTATTATTTGCTCTTATCATCCCACATTAAATATTAAATATTAAATATTAAATATTAAATATGGATATCTTTTTTTTTAATTAGCTAGATGTTTTGTTTTAACATCGTATATATTAAATCAAATTATGTGGTGTATTTAAAATTCAATCAATGAATTCTAAATTTATTTAAGTAAATTATATGGAAGTGTATATTCCTTATATTGTGGGTTCCAGTGTGTCTGCGTTAATAGGTAAGTATGCTTATGACTTTATCTATTTTGATTCAGAATCAGTAACAGAATCAGTAACAGAATCAGTAACAGAATCAGTAGCTAAAAAAGAAACAATAGATTATAATCTATTAGACACTAAACTAAATGAAAAAAAAGTTAATAGTAATGTTAGTAACAACGAAAAAATACAAAAACTCAAAAACATTATTAAAGGCGAATGTAATAGAACAATTCATTGCGATTTTAAAAAAAAACATGTACGTCGTAAATGGGTATCTATGCTTCATGAATATGAAAACATAGGTCATGAAGCTTTTGTAGAAAAATGGAAAAAACTCTAATCGGTCTACACATTTCTATCTTTTTTAATTTAATACATTATATGAAATAATGTAGTATCATATAGTCTATAGGGTAAAATTGATTTTGAATCCATTCTATCTATAAGAATAATTTCTGTTCTTTCGGACTCAAACTCTCAAAACACTTTCCTACACTTTAACCCTTGTTTCTTATTGCTCACTCCTTTTAAAAACAAAAAACAAAAAAAGATGTCTTTCACCACTTACTATGGCCCCAACACCACCGTCTCCCAAAAATGTATCTGGATTGTTGATGGTAGTCGGCGTGTGTGTATCAGCTACGACTACAACACGTCCACTGGCATTCTTCGCTATGCGGCGACGGTGTTTCGCTGTGAGTGTATCCAGTCCGAGGATGGCCGCTATGCGTACTTCGAGCCGAATGCCGAGCAGATGGCCGCGAATGCTCATACTACCTCCCGCCGCTACGAGATCCGACCGGTGATCATCCAGGTAGATACTGAGCTAATCTACGACAACATTATCTCGACGATCCGTCATGAGATGTGCCGTGGCTACGGCTGTAAGGGTCCTCGTAGACTCGCATCCTCATTTTCAAATGTCGATATCGAGGCGTCTGACTATGGTTCTGATGGAGCCTCTAGTGACAATAGTTTTCTGACGGATGACGACAACACGAATCACGACGAGAAATCTGTACAGATTAACTGGGACAAGCTCAATCGAAAGACTGCTCGGAATATGCGTTATATCGGCATTTCCAAGGTCGAGAACTACTTTGGTCAACATATTCCAGTAACTCGTGAGTTTTTCATTACCTTCAAGGCCGACAAAAAAAATGGACAACTAATCTATGGAGCGGCGGTTTCGCGGCGACCTACACATGACTTTGAGAAGTACCCTATGACCGATGAACTCGTCGAGGGTCACTACAAGACGGCTATGGCTCGCCTGGACAAGGCCCCAATGTATCTGAAGGTGTCGGAGGAATTTCGACATCAGCTCAAGAAGAATGTTCCTCATCGGGAAGATGTGATGTATGATATCATCAATCGGATTAACAAACGTGGTGGAGGCCGAATGGCAGTTCGGTTCTTCAACTAAACTATATCAAGATGAATATATAAGGTAAGTATAGGTAGATTCTCTCCTTTTTTTTTATTTTATCATATTTATCTTTATAATTGACTTCTTCTATATTTAAACATGTCACCCTAAGTTTAATAATAACATTGTCTACTAAATATGATAAATATAAAAAAAACTTAGCTAATTGTATATGCTAAGATTTATACTGGCAATAATACTTTAATTCTTTTATTTTTATTATCTAAGTCGGTATCTTTGGAACAATTTACATCTTTAAAAATCAATCCATATTATCCTGTTTCGATAAAGTTAAATGATGGTGATAACCGTAGATTAAATGTGAAGGTTGATAATGATAAAGCTTTAAAACACTATGATTATACTACATTATTCTACAATATATTTTTAGATTACAACAATGAACATCAGGTTTTTGTGGGTCCAAATCTATTAAATCTAAAAGGCAAATATATGGATTTTTGGGTGATTTTCAATGGTTCGAAGACAACTAGGTCTCAAACATATGATGGATCTCATAATTTTTATTTTAAATATGGTGTGAAAAATGTAGCCGAAAAAAATAGCGTAGAAATCCATATAAATGGCCATAAAAAACAAGTAAATATCGCAAAAAACAACTATAAATGTGGCGATCGGATTTTGATTACTAAGCAAAAGAATAATAGGTCTAGATGGTTGGATTAAACACTATACAAATAGGTATAATGTTACAAATATAATTATTTTTGATAATAATAGTGATGATTTTGATACTATAAACAACGAGTTAGCACAATTTAAACATGTACAATTTATACCATATAACTTTCCATTTGGTATTCCAAAACTATTTCCATCCAATTTTCTTCAACATAGTTTGATGGAGATTGGCTTCCAGCAATTTTGTAAAGATGATGCCTACATCTTTAATTTTGATATAGATGAATTGTTGGCGGTGGATCCAAATCATTTAGATAATATGTTAAAAGGCAATACAACCTATTACGAATTTAAAGATTGGTTTGTTCCAATGACATTAGATAAAGATAGCGATTATAGTTTTAAAGATTTCCTCTATAAAGATGCTAAACCAAACGATAAGTCATATAAATACATAGTTAATAAGCGTAATACAGACACAATAAAGATTCATTATCCCAAAACAAAAAATAAAAAGCTTCATGATGGTGGGTATTTTCTACATTATAAAGGTATTACAACCAATTTGAAACACTTTTTTGGAACAAGTAATAGATTAAAACAAGTAAATGACATGTCAAATGTAGTAAAAATCGACAATTTTAATCGATAATTTTAAATTTCAAAACACTTCGTAGACGCAAAGTGGGATTTCGTGATTTTTAATCGATAATTTTAAACTTTTCATTTTTGTTTTACGGACTTTTTTGCGATTTTGATTTTTCCGACAATAAGAAAGATTTTAGAATGTTCTAGTGTTATTACCATGATATCTTTTAGATATGAATAATTCTATAAAATTAAATAAATTTAAAAAATGAAAAAATCATGAAAATCTTTAGATTTTAAAAAAAATTAAAATTTAAAATACTTTTATAAATATATTTCCCCCCCCCCCTCAAAAAAAGATGAATTTGTGGTCATTTATTTAGAATATTATTATTTTCTTATAAATATAGTATTTTAAGC
>JGI24005J15628_10000798_pt1 | contig 17399 bp, 25 predicted proteins | sample LinPmetageLP40_FD_15628 | JGI IMG/M metagenome (IMG submission 15628)
CATTGAACAGCTTTCTCTTGCACTCATCATCAGAAGTATTATCATCAAAAGGACGCATGATAAGCCTGTCGCAAGGAACATCATTAAGTTTTATCCACTCTTGAGTATCCATGCGATTGTCATCACTCCGAGCAGTCATGATGATTATCTCAGTCTCTTCCCTATCAAGTGCACGCAATATGTTGCAGATGTTTTCAATAGGCTTATCATTTTTACCAGCTTTGTTGAAGGCATCATAATCACGCTCTTTGTAGAGGTGCTTGCGATGACCATAATCTGAAAGTGTTCCGTCAAGATCAGCAATAACTATGCGCATGCCCATAATGGTGCCTCCGTAAATTTATATGTGCCACCACGAATGACACCTAGTTTTTCACCCATGTAATAGTTCCTGTAAGATTGAACAGGGTCATCACACTTATATTGATCAGGCATACCTAAATGAGGCTCTGTAAAGATGTCATAAGGTATGCTGTCAGGCAACTGGTGTAAAGCAGGCAACAATTCAGAGTGCTTGTGATTAACTGGTTCTTTTTTCTTTGAGCCATATCTTTCATAATACTGCTCTGAAAGATTCTCAACCATAACCAGCAACCAGTTATAATTTGCAGCTGACCTCATCACCCACTTTGAACATGGGTGATTCTGGTAGCCAAGAGGAAACATGCCAACGCTGTCAGCGTATGAATCCCCATCAAGCATCCTATGTGCATTGCAAAGCATCAAGACTGATTCTGAAATCATCTTATAAGAATGAACGTCACAATGCATTTTTGCAGCGACCACTGGGTCGTGATCTAAATAAAATATATTCATAATATTTCCTTTCTCAATAAAGCAAGTATACTTTAATTAGCCACCGAACAAAAGCCTTTTTACACGCTTAAGAACTGAATCAGCCTCTTTAATTGCTTCATCAGCTTGAACATAAAGTTCATCAAGAGACTTTTGCTTTGATGGTATTTTTTTGTGAAGTATGTATGTCACCTGATTGAATGTCAATGATTTAACATCTGAGATTTGATTATAGGACTTGCCCAAAATTTTCATCTGGTGAACATCATCAATCAATTTTTGAGAATATTTAGCCATTCTTTCCTCCTGTTGGATTAAGTGCCTTGCCCATGGATGGTGCCGCCCATTCAGTTGGGGTTAAAAAAGGTTCAGCCCATGGGTGAACTTTAACAACCTCAGAAACCATAAGTTTGAACACATTTTGATATTCACCTTGGGCTCTTGGTGATAGCCGAGACTTAGCCATTTCACTCATTGTGCGCAAGTTAAATTTTGCAACAATGTTGGTGTGAATGTTTGTTGGCAATACTCCACGAGCATCTTCCGCTGGCACACCCAACTCACGCAACTGCTGGTAGCGCAGATTTATAAGTTCCATGGTCTGGTCGTAAATTAACTTAGCATGCTCATTCTCTGGCTCATTAAACCTATCAGGAGTGTAATATGTAAACCCCTCCATATCAACAGTGCGTTGAGACTGTTGGGCATATGAGGCTTGGCGAGTCCGTACAAACTGATGGGTGAATCCCCGACTAACATCACGGATGTTAAATGTGTAGTCTATAAACTCCCAAGATGAGCGGATGGTCTTGAGCATGTAGTCAAGCTCCTCCTGCTTTTTATTTTCAGGCCAATCAGATATCGATGAATATGCATCGTCATCATTCATTAGGCGAGTATTTTTAGTGAACAGCAAAAGGTTTACTGCGTCACTCGTGTGATTTACCAATTCGACTTTCATTGATTTTCTCCTTTCTGAGAATGCATCCATCTGGCATAGTCAGTGCCACCACGGATAAATTGTTCAACAACCTTTAGGTCATCAACAACATCATCAAGCAGGAGTTGACGCCATGTGGCGAATCTCCCGACTGAATATATATTATGTTTGTTTGTCATTTGGAAAATAAATTCTTTGCGAATCTTATCGTCGATAGGCATTATCTTGCCATACTCTTGTTCAGACTCTTCCATGCCGTCTATCTTGTAAGACCTTATGCCAAAGTCTTCATTCAGAACGTCCATTGCATGAACACCAATGTTGGTGTCTGGCTTTTCAGTGAACTCAGATATAAGCGTGTCACCTATTAGGGAGACTCTGTAATGTTTTTTAAGTGGGTCTGGGTAATAAATAGTTTGACAAACTTCACACAGAGGGTCTGAAATTTTAACTTTTTGAGTCCATATTTTTTGCTTGGGGAAATCAGGTATCTCATCCCAACCAACAATCTTCATTAACAAAGGCATCGGAAGAGTTGATATTATCGGTCTGTGTGGTTCCCACTCTTGCAACTCTTCAAGGACTTTGCGGTCTAGTTTTGAATTATACTCTATTGAGCAGTTTGAGGCCATCTCGCTTATAAGATGCCATGGCGCAATATACCTGTCAACTTCGGAAAGATTATTTATTGACCTGTCAAGAATTGAACCAGTAACTTTTTGAGAGTACATGTTGCTAAGCATAAGATTGGGTGTTGTTATAATTTCACCATCATGCTTGATTGCTTTTTTCACACGAACTTTTTTAAATGGAACTGCGGTGGCAGTCTCTACTTTATCAGATCGGAATCGGAGCAGGGCACCATGATTGTTTGGCAAAGAGCTTTGAGCTTCTTTCACAACTGGGTTGAAGCTCCGCATCATATTCCCTGCTAACAAACCTGCCAGCCCTGCTCCGTAAATAATCATCCTTTGTAATTCCCTCTTGGTGCACATGTGACATCAATTACGACTGGCACATTCTTTTGATTTATCCTGCGCTGAGTGTAGAACATAACAGGACGCAGGTCAACCGAATGACATTCTTCAATAGCATTAATGACCTCGGTGCGTGACAGTGCGTGAATGTTTTTGTCAACAATCAACTCGGTGGTAGGTGTGCCGCTACAAGCTGACACACCCAAACCAATAAACAACATCAAATACTTCATACCAACTCCACATTACCTTTTTCAATATCATAAGCCAAGTCATTAGGACGACCACCTTCAGAGATGTAGTTCTCGTAGCTCACTGGTATTGATGAGTTGATCAGGATGCCCATGGAGTGAAAACCTTTTGTGCCTTCACGACGAGGATTCTTCTCAACAAGACAACGAATGCTCTTACCAGCATACTTGCCACGAGGCTTTTGGACGTCAGTCTTCACGACAGCCATGCCCATGTTCTCTGCACTGAAAGGCTTATTCAGCTTGTATGTCCTGACGACCTTGGGCTGTTCCCCAGCCTCATCAAATGGTGTTGACTCAACATGAATGTCTTGAGCTAATTTTAATAGACGTGCTGCACCTGTGCGGGTGTCAGAAAATCTTTTCACTGCTACATCTGTGTTGTTGTTATAAACAGCAACGATGCCTTGGTTGGTTGTGTTTTTGTTCTCAAGCAACTCATCAACAGAGTTGAAAACGACCAAACCATTACCCATTTTAAGAGCAGAACGCTTAGATTTAAAAGCACGAATGGTGTTCTTTTTATAGTCAATAGCAAATGCAGTCATAATTTTATTCCTTTCTAAAAAGTTGGGAGACGCTCTCCTAACTCTTATTACTATACGCCATCTTTATTAAAAAGAAAACATTTTTGTTTTCAACACTTTCAATGACTTAGCATATTTTAAGAAATTAAATTGAAAAATATCTTAGTCCCTTTGGCTGAATTAAGTAAAGATTCTCTTTAGCTCTGGTCAATGCAACATACCAAACCCTGTTCTCTTCATCACCACCTAGATTTTCCCAACTTAGCTTTCCCATGTCTGTGAGGAGAACTAGGTTGTCAGCTTCGCCACCTTTTGACTGATGTATGGTTGAGATTGTTATTCTTGGTTTGTCTGAGAACTTTTCACCATTTCGCATGCATGACCTTAAATATTCTCTTTCATCTGGGGCTATGCCTCTGAGCATTGTCATCCAGTCATATTGACGTGCCGCATCTGGTAACCCTAAATCTTCAATGCCATAGCTATCTTTCTTCAAAAGATTAACTGAAAACCCAAAAAAGTTGATTAAGTTTTTTGCTTCATGTTGAGATATGTTTTTACCTTTGCGGATGCTCTCCCAAGCAAGTATTGCCCTTGTCTCTTCAGACTCAAGTGAGCTTCTGGAGTTTATTGAATATGCAAAGCCTTGTTGCCTGACAGCTTGTTTTAATCTATGCAAAAGATATTTACTTCGGCTCAAGAGCATCCATGTTCCAGGATTGCTGAAGTCTATGTCTTGCTCATTTGTGACATAATAAACTTCACCTTCTTCTTTCTTCGGAGCCCACTTTTTTGGATATCTGTTTTTAATGCGAGAAGACACATCATTGGCCAATAAATGAACTTTCCTAGGTATGCGATGGCTATTGGGAAGTGTTGATTTTTGCCCTTTAAGATTTAAAAATTTATGGACATCTGCCCCAGCCCAACCAAAGATCGCTTGGTCATCATCCCCAGCTATATAAACTTCACTGGCTAAACTTGCAGCCAAGATCGCCATTTTATATTGAGCTGATGATAAATCTTGAGCTTCATCAAAAATGCATATGTCAACGGGCAACTGGCTATTGTATTTCTCAAGCATGTCTGTGAAATCATGAAGCCCATTTTCTTTTTTATAAGACAGCAAAGCTGAATTATATTGCTTAACAGCATGCGGGTTAAGGTCGTTGACATTTGTTATTGCCATTTGCTGGTCTATTGTTCTGAGGCCAACCCTAGCTAAAGATTCAATTCTTGAACATTTATCTCCAAGTCCATCGCCAGTGTGAAGTCCAATGTTCTCGTCATAGATTCCCCTGAACTCTATGCCCATGGCTTTTCCAAACTTGCGATAATGACTATTGGTCATAACTTCATCACGCTGCATTCCCAACTCTCTAAAAGCAAGAGAGTGAAGGGTTCTGAAAAATGGGAATCTTCCTTCTTCAAAGCCAAACTGCGCCATTGCTCTTTCTTGAGCTTCGTGTGCAGCTTTGCGAGTAAAAGCAAGATAAGCTATCCGCTCTGGTGGTATGCCTCTTGACAATGCCTCTTCAACTATATTAAGAAGTGTTGAAGTTTTTCCTGTTCCTGGAGGTCCAAGTATTATTTGCACCTTTCTCATGATGATATGAAATCCTCTATCTCTTCATCCGTCATAGTATCCCAATCAGGCTCAACAGCTAAAGACTGCTCAGGTTTTGAAGATCTGAATTTCTTAGGAGATTTTTCTTTGGTTGGTTGTTTTATTGTGACTAGCTTGGCTCTTCGCATCACTGGCTCAAATACAATTTCAAGAGTCAGAAAACAATTATCACAATCTAAACATTGCCTGTTTCTTGTCTTGCCTCTTTTATTGTATTGAGGAGCGGTTGGCTTAATAGCTAGGACTTTAAGTCGCTTTGATTTACAGCTTGGGCACTTTAACATTTTTATTTTTTCCTTTCTCAATTAAAACACTATGACAAGACCCGCACTTAACCTTATCTGGGTCATACTCCCAAACCCTGCCACGAGTCAATTGGCCGCAGAAATCACAATTCACATGCCTGTCATAGTGTTGATAATAATCACTCACTCAACCCTCCTGGATAAACAGTATTACCATTTTTAAGGTTCTCGAATAGCTCAGTCATCTTCTCAACATCTTTGAAATGGTCTTTGGGGACTGCACAATTTTTTAATATAGATAGAGTCCTGTCAACCATTTCATTGGCTTTTGATTCAGTTAGGTCTTTAACTCTTTTGTGACACTTTTCTTTTTGAAGTTTTTTATAATCATCGTATGGTGAGGTCATTTAAAATTCTTCTGTTACTGTTGAGGGGATTGGTAACTCATCATCATCTGAATAATACTCAGGAGCTGGTACCGACCAAACTTTAACTGGTTTTGATTTAATGCGAAAGGTCTTTCTATCACCACCAAGACTTCTCAGCCAAGACCACACTTGGTGTTGAGAAGGATAGCGGAACCTTCTTGCCTCAAGATATATGAACAAATCTTCTGACCTGAAATATACTTTGCCCTCATCTGCATCGTGCCATGGCTTAGCATTCATTATTTCATCTTTTTGACGTGCTTGAACTTTACCTGTTAAAAATGCATCAAGAGTCTTTTCAAATTGACCTTGTGGACTTGCGTCATCTGGGTCAATAATTACTTCAACAGACCCCAGCAATTCATTTATGCGTTGTTCCCATCTTTGGGATGGCATTGTGCTTGGGCACTTGTTTAATTTTTCTACACATATCTTTTGAAGCTGGCGTTGATCTAAAAGTTGTTGGGTTGTCACTTCTATGCGCTCACCTTGCATTTCAATGTACCAACGAACTGAGCTTCTGTTCTCAGTTTCATATTTGGTTATAGCATCAACTTCAATAGCCATGCCACCACCAATGCCACCAATGCCATACTCACGCTTCATGCATTTGCTTTTCTCGCAATAGTTGCATATTGGTGATTGCTTGCAGGTATAGGCATATTCTTTTTTGCTAACTGATTTTATAAGAGTGTTGACTTCCCCAGCTGGTAGTGGCTCACTCAGGTGCTCATAATTGAAACGCATCAAATCTTCTTGCCAGTCGTCAGGATTCTTCTTGCGGTAATAAACGCCTACATTGAACAAAGAAATGTTTCTTCCACCTTCAGGAAAGCCCATCGTCATTATGTGCTGGAGGCAAGGTGGTCCGTCTTCAAATTGAGTTGTAAGCTCTGGGGTGAATTTTTCAAGCTCATCAAAGTTTGTCATCTTTTTGTTGGCAAGTTTTATAAATCCCTCAAGATTAAGTTTTTTGCCATTGTGTATTGCGTAGCGTTCAGTGTCATCACCATCCCAATAGCAAAGATTTATCCAGTTGCCTCTGTCGCGTTCATTAGCGCGAGATATTTGCTTGGGGAATATTTCAGCACCACCATAACCTAAAAGTGCTGCAAACTCGTTGAGTTTTGAAACCATGTCGATAGCAGCAATAGCAGGTTCACAAAACAAATATAGATGAGCACCCCCAGACTTGCTACGACACATAACGAGAGGCGTGTCTTTAATTTTCGCTTCAAGCTCTTCGAGAGTTTCATTTAATTTTACCTCCCCACGAATATCAATATCAATTACACCAAAGTTGCAAGAATTATTTTCCCTAAGCATAATTATGCCTAGTATATATTCGCCACCATTTAAGTGAGTTTGGAAATGATCAAGCGTCGCAGTCTCGCTAACAGTCAGTGCCCGACCAGACATCTTGCCATCAGCTTCTTTTTTCTGCACGCGATATTGGCCATGGGCTTGTTCATAGCCGCGAAATAATTTCATAAATTGTTTTGTTAGTTCAGACATTGGGTTCCTTTCTGAGTCGTCGGGAGAGAGTCTGGCTTATTGGACAACCAACCCCTCTCCCTAGATGATGTAACAGATAGTTTGCAGACTTACATTACATCATCATCTTGAGACTCAGGTGAGACTTTAATGTCCCCAGATGAGATACTCTTTTTCATAGCTCTTGCAGCTAAATAAATATCTGAACCAGCGGCATGATTTTTAATTAAGCCACCTGATGAAGCATCAAACTTCATCTTGATTCCCCAGCCGAACCATGACCCCAAATCATTTGATTCAGGAACGGTTGATAGCTGGTAAGCTGTCCAGAACATGGCTGGGTTTTCAGACTTGCCTTTAATTGGAACCATCAATCTTGAAATCATTGCATTCCACTGCTTGGCTTTTTTGAATTGAGACCCGCTCATGCTGATGAGTGCAGGGAAGTATCCGCCATTATCATCCAAAACATAAACTAAGAACTCACCTGTGATAACAATTTGATTGCCATCAGCTGTCATGTACTCACCTTTTTCGCCACGTGTGCAGCTTTCAAGGCAAGAAGAATCTGAGCCATGGTCAGCAACCAAGCCACCACGATCAGGCTTCCATTCAATATGAGCACGACGATAAGTAATCGGCACAACTGTTATGCCTTGTTCACCGTCATGAGCAGTCTTGGCAACATTATCGAAAATGTGCCCAGCTTCAGCACCATCAATATAATCACCGTGACGTTTGTTAATCTGGTCAGACATCTGTTGAAGGATGCCGAGCCTTGGCATTAAGATGTCGTCTTTTGACATCCCATCCTGACCTGAACCTGCATCTTCAAGCAAAATGCTTTCATCAAATGCAACCACATTAGACTCTTTTTTATTCGCTACTTCATTAGCCATATCATTATCTCCTTATGTTGGCTCTGCGTCCCATATAAACACGGAACATTTCAACAGGTACTTCTTTGCCTTCACTCAGACGCTCTTTTAATGTAGCATTGAGTGACTGCGGATGCACCCCGACTGCACGTTTGTAATAAAGTTTTTTCTCGCGCAACTCTTCAGTAAAGGCATTGCACTTGTCATCTTCATTACGACCAAACTGAACCTCAACATTGCTTTTAATTAAGTCACCAAGATTGTTATCTCGCAACCACTGAAAGCACTGCTGTTGGAGGATCTGTAACTCCTGCTTCGCATCATCTTTGGCGCGGTCTATTGCACCTTGTGATGGAACAGAAGCTGTGATCACATCTTTCACTTCAACCTTTGCGCCATTGCTCAGGGTAAAGTTTTTGATGTTCAGTTCTTGCATTAAGTCAGGCAAGTCCTGTTCAGCCAACATCTTGAGATCCTGCTTCTTTTGCTTCAATGTTTCTTCAAGTTGATTAATCTCACGTTCAAGATCACTCATCCTTTGAGCCATATCAGCGACTGCACCAAGTTCATTGGATGCTGGTGCCACATCCTCAAGCAGATCTATATCTGTCATATTATACCTTTCTCAATTCAAGAGCTACAGGCATGTACCAACCTTTACGGCGATCCCTTTCACCCTCTTCCATATTACGCTCCCAACGTAGGACGCGCACCGTTGGAGAAACCTCACCAGCAATCATACAAACAATCATGACAGCAATAGGGTCTCCCCCTCCTGGCCACAGAAGATAATCATCTGCGGAGAAGTCTTTCATTATTCTTCTTGCTTTTTGGATTGATGGTCCAGGAAGAAACTGAGGCTTGTCTTCAGGCTCAAAAATAATTTCAAGTGAACCATAACGAGTTGCATCAGTTAAATCGGGAGTCCACCCAAATTTATTTCTTATCGGTCTGTTGACCACATAAACTTTTGACACTTCAAAGTTCCTTTCTCAAAGTATTAATGTGACCTGATAACTACTGGAACCGTAGGATTGACCCCCATCATGCGTACATTAGAGGGTTCGCGCAGGTGTTCTTCATTATCAGAGCCACAAAATAACTATGCCTGAAGAAAATTAAAAAGAAAAGAAGATTTTTTCAAAGAACCCAGTCTTACTCAAATAAAACAGTTAAGAAACCAAAGAACCCAGTCTTTTGGTTGTCAGTTGTTTTCATACCCGTCCTTGGTTTTCATCTTCTTCTTATAAGAAAAAAATTCGAGGAAAAAAATTTTATGTTTGAAATTATGGAAAGTGTGGGTTCACTGGTTTCGGATTGGGTTTAATTTAACTTAAACAAAGTGGTTAAAAGACACCCCAAAGTTGTTAAATTAAGGTTTCAGTAACCCAGAGTCTGGGATCTTTTTTCTTAAAATATTGTAAGTGATTGTTTTAACAGGAAAAGAAAAACACTTTATTTGTTTACTTTAATCAATAAATAAGCGATACTAATTAAGTAGAGGGTTGTCCTCTTCTTTAGAAAGGAAAATAAAATGAAAAAGCCATTGCATATGATAAAGTCCCTCAGCATGAAAAAGCTCTCTGAATATCAGAATGAGTATTTAGAGCTGGAAATTCACAACCCACAGTCAGAAAGATTCTCTGAATTGGAGACGTTGTTTTTTAAAATTGATTTAGGTTCAATTTTAATTTCAGGATAATTTTTGAGAAAGGAAAATAAAATGCTTACAGTTTTTAAAATTCGTGACACTTATAAAATCATCGAGAATGCTACAGGTCTTTCTTCAGATGAACAGCATGACTTCGTCCAGAGGTATAATGGTGGCGATCATGTTTTCTCAACTCGTGAAGAAGCTGAAGAGCGCATGAGTACTTTGCCTGCTGATACTGATGGTGGCAAGTATCGTCGTGTTCATAATTATGACGTCTGGGTTGTTAAGTACGGTTATTGCAATATGCATGGTTGGTCTGATGTTCATCCTTTTGAAATCGTCCGTGTTGTTTCGCCCAAGTGCATTGAGTTGCGTGCTATGAAAGCTAAGTTGGATGAAGACTTCAAGCCTGATTATGTTCCTGGAGGCTTTGCTGGCCACATCAGGAACCAACACAAGCAAACTTACAAGTATGAGTCTTGTGATGAGGGTGTTGTTATTAAAGCAAGGCTCGGCAAAAAAGGTTGGAAGTCTTCACATGGTCGTCATGTGCTTAATGATGAGCCAAGAAAGTTTTACGATTACAATTTTTAGGTTATTGATTGGGGGTGGGGATTGGCCTCACCCTCTCTTTTCAGAAAGGAATTTATTATGATTTATAGATTGCGCTTGGTTAATTTCCCGCACTCTTCAGCTGAAGATAAAGTTTTCAGAGACCTCAGCGAGGCCAAAGATGCCGCTGAAGCAACTGGTTTTGATACTTGTGTTGAAGGTTTTTCTTCTTGTGGCATGCTTTTATACATGCTCGGTTATTCAACTATCAGTGGGTGGTCAAAATGATTAGGTTATTATTTGGTACGTTGGTTTTCATTGGCTTTATATATATGGTTGTGTTCTGTGGTATCAATCTTATGTTGGGTTGCGAGACTTGGGATGAATCTTTATGGACTGAGCAGAACTCATGCGTTAAATTTTCTCAGATGTTTGTTTTATGATAAAGACTTTACTTAGTGGCCAAAGAACGCTATTGTTAAAGGGAATCTTCGCATAGGATTCCTCCCCCAAACTTAGCCCTCCTGAAAAGGAGGGTTTCTTTTTGTCAAAAAATCAGCGATAGTTGTGACAGTTATTTTTACGGTTGACCACTGGAACTAAGGTTAAAAGGAAGAAAATATGCCTCCAAAGAAGCAAAAAGGCTCTGATGCGAAGATGCAAGTTCAGAGGCCTGTTAAGAATGGACCACCAGTTAAGCCAGAAAACTGGGATGGGCGGTTTAAATCAGTTGAGCCAATGGCCAATCAGAAGTCCAAAAGATCAAAGCCATACAAATGGAACCACCACACAACAATAAATTGGATCATGGGCCAAGCAGACCCAGTTGGATTCCTTGCGGATGTTATGGCAGGGAAAGAGATCTTTAATGTTTATAAAGAAGATGGTGGGGAAATTTCAAATGTCGGGAAGATTGGAGCAGACCCAGACCTACGTGTTCTGGCCGCTAAAACTCTTCTCGGTAAATGCGTCCCTGATTTGAAAGCAGTCGAAGTTACTGCACAAATTGAAGAGAGAAAGGTGCTGGACATCAGCAGATTGAGCGACAATGACCTCACCACAATTGAACGAGTTCTTGAACACGCTGTCATTGAAGGAAGTGAGAGCGGAGAGGATGAAGAGATCGCTGAAGGAGTTTACGAAGAGCTCATGGCCAACGATTGAGCCAGGACGAGACTTCCACGACAACTGGCACATTGATGCTATCAGCGAACATTTACAGGCTGTTGTTGAAGGCGACATCAAGCGTCTGATAATAAACATACCACCTCGGCATATGAAGTCCATCTCAGTTGCAGTTGCCTTACCAGCTTGGACTTGGACCATACAGCCAGAGAAAAGATTCTTGTTCGCGTCATACGCTTCATCACTTTCCGTCAGAGATTCGGTTAAGTGTCGTAGGCTTATATCAAGCCCATGGTACCAGCATCACTTTGGTGACAAGTTTGATTTAACAGGAGACCAGAACCAAAAGCAAAGATTTGAGAACGACAAAACTGGCATGCGCATCGCTACTTCAGTTGATGGTGCGTTGACTGGTGAGGGTGGTGACATCATCGTTATTGACGACCCGCACAATGTTCGTGAAGCTGAGTCATCAGCAGTTAGAGAAGGTGTTCTTGATTGGTGGGACCAAGCGATGCAAACTCGCCTCAACGATCCAAAGACTGGTGCCTTTGTAATTATAATGCAGCGAGTGCACGAGAATGACTTGACTGGGCACATATTGGCGAATGAACATGACGATTGGGATCATTTATGCTTACCTGCTAGATATGAAATCGGGCATCCAAGCGAAACAAAATCATCACTCAGCTTCACAGACCCCAGAACAAAAGAGGGTGAGCTCCTCTGGCCAGAAAGAATTGATGAGCAAACACTTGCCAACCTCGAGAGGTCATTGGGTACATATGCCGCCGCAGGTCAACTGCAGCAACGCCCAATGCCAAAAGGTGGGGGAATCTTGCGAGCTGAATGGTGGGTTCCATGGGAGAGTGATGATCTGCCCGAGATTGAATATGTAATGCAATCTTATGATACTGCATTCTCAACAAAAGAAAAAAGCTCCTACTCAGCTAGAACAACATGGGGTGTGTTCCGCAAAAATGGCCAGATAAATGTTATTGTTATTGAGATGTGGTATGACAGAGTTACTTATCCTGAGCTGAGAACATTAGCACAAGAGGCTTATGAAGAGTGGCAACCAGACGCAGTGATGATTGAAAAGAAAGCATCTGGCCAAAGTTTGTTACAAGATTTGCGCATGGCTGGCGTCCCTGTCATTGAGTATAACCCAGACAGAGACAAAGAAGCACGTGCCCATGCATCATCAGCTTTGCTGGAAGATGGAAGAATTTACTTTCCTGCAAACAAAAAATGGGCTAAAGATTTAATAGACATATGTGCTGCGTTCCCAGCTGGAGACAATGACGATATAGTTGATACTTGCACTCAAGCATGGTTGCGTTTGCGCAAAGGTTGGTTTATTAGTCACTCCACTGATTATGAGGATGATGAGCCCACTGAGACAAGAAGGATAACTCTGTATGGCTAGACAACCTATACCATTCGCTGAAGGCTCTCCCCCAGATGATCTTCAAATTGAAGATTTTGGTGATGATGAAGTTCTGATTGGCGACCCAGAGCTAGATATAATGCAAGATGTTGATAGCGAGTTTGATTCAAACTTAGCTGAAGAGATTTCCGAAAAAGAATTAAAGGCCAAAGCATCTTCGCTTGTAAAGATGTATGAAGAAGACAGAGAGGCTCGCTCTGATTGGGAAGAGCGATACAAAGCTGGCTTGCGTACTGTTGATCCTGATGGCGGCATGAGTGAAGAAGAAGATGCCAGAGCCAGTCGCGGTTTGAGCACTGTTGTTCATCCTATGATCGCAGAAGCTGCAACCCAGTTTAATGCAAGAGCAATCGCAGAGCTATATCCATCTGGTGGTCCTGTCAAAAGTATAATTGTAGGCAACCCAGACGAAGAAGTTGAAGAGCAAGCTCGTCGCGTTAAAGATTACATGAATTACCAAATCACTCAGGAGATGCCAGAATATTTCCCTGACCTAGACAAGATGCTCTTCCAGCTACCATTGGTTGGCCATGCTTTTAAAAAGGTTTGGTGGGATGCTAATTTAGATCGTCAGTGCTCAAAGTTTGTTAAAGCTGAAGACTTTGTTGTTGCGCCAGAAAGCACAGACCTTTACACATCGCAAAGATACACCCATTTAATCCGCATGCCGCGCAATGACTTTAATAAATATGTTGCAGCTGGTTGGTATCTGAACAGTGAATATTCTGGTGACGGAATTGACCCATCTGGCGATACAACTGAAGACATTGAGGGTGTTGATCCATACAGCAACTCAGACGAGACAATGACTCTTCTTGAGATGCATGTTTATGATTCTTTTGATGGCATTGATGGTGCTGAAGATTCAGATGGCGATGATAATGTTGTCGGGGTGCCGTATGTTATAACAGTTGATTATGACGCAGAGAAAGTTTTGAGCGTCAGGAGAAACTGGGACGCAGAAGACGAAAAGATGAAGCGTCTTGACTGGTTTGTGAGCTACCCATTCCTTCCTGGAGTTGGTTTTTATGGGTTTGGCCTTTATCATTTAATTGGTGGCCTAGGCAAAGCTGCAACAGGTTCACTTAGAGCTTTGCTTGATTCAGCTGCATTCGCAAACATGCAAGGTGGCTTTAAATTAAAAGGCAGAGTCACAGGTGGCGAGCTTCAGATTAATCCTGGAGAGTTTGCTGACCTTGATGCGACTGTTGATGATGTTAACAAAGCCATTATGCCTTTGCCATTTAAGGAACCTAGTGGTGCGCTGTTTAATCTCCTCGGATTTATAACTGAGGCTGGTCAGCGTTTTGCTAATACTTCAGACATGAATGTTGGGGATGTCAATCCCAATGCCCCAGTTGGCACGACAGTTGCTTTAATAGAGCAAGGTAGCAAATCATTCTCAGCGATTCACAAACGCCTGCACTACGCACAAGGCCAAGAGTTCAAATTGCTGGCTAAGTTGAATGCGAAGTATCTGCCTGACCAGTTTGAGTTTGCTNTGTCTGGTTCTTCAGAAATNATTTATGCGGCTGATTTTGATGCTCGTATTGATGTCATNCCAGTCAGCGACCCGAACATNTTCAGCACAGCACAACGCATCGCACAAGCCCAATCAATTTTGCAAATGGCCAATGCAGCTCCNCAGCTTCACAATATATATGAAGCCTACAAGCGCATGTATGAAGCAATCCGCATACCAAACATTGACCAGATCCTCATTGAGCCAAAAGAGGCAGTCAGGCTTGATCCAATTGATGAGAATATGAGTGTTATGTATGGNAAGCCNATCAGAGCTTTNCCTGAGCAAGACCACGATTCTCACATAGCAGTGCACATGCAGTTTATGCAGGATCCATCTTTAGCAGGGAATCCTGGAGCTGCAGCCATGCAACCACTTCTTGTTGCACACATTGCTGAGCATGTTGCGTTGTTGTATCGTCAGCGCATGCAAGCATCTATTGGCGTGCCTATGCCAACAATGCCTAATTTAAGAGACCCAGACTTTGAGTTTGAGGATATTGATCCTGCGATGGATATGATCATAAGCCAAAAAGCTGCACAGGTAGTAGCCAAATCACCTCAGATGGAAGCTATTAAGCCTTTGACAGCATTAGCTGGCCAGCAGCAACAAAATCCATTGGAGTACGCACAACAGCTCGCTCAATTTGAAGCCCAAGCACTTCAGGCGAGAACTCAAGCACAAATCGCTACTGATCAGGCCAAAGCTAAAAATGCCATGGACATTAAGCAAGCACAAGCTCGTCAGGATATGGAGATTGAAATGGCCAAAGCCCAAGCTGATCTTCAAGCCAAGGTTGCAAAACTAGAAGCTGATTTGCAAATTGAAAGAGAGAAGAATGCAGCTAAACTACAAATGGAGATGATTAAAAATGGCAATGTCTGATAAAATGCAAATGGGATCGGTGAGCGATCAAGAACTTCAAATGATGCGAGCTCCTTCATCGGGATCGATTAGCGACAGAGAAGCTCAAATGATGGAATCTTCTTTAATGCCAATGCTCCCTCCTGAGATGTTAGATGCGATACAAACTTTAATATCAATGGGTATGACCCCAGATGAAGCTGTCAATCAAATAGCAACTGAAGTTGACCCAAGTCAATTTTCTGGCCAAGTAGGTGCATTACCACAAGGCCAAGTTTCAAATGCTGAGAAGCAAATGATGCCTCAAGAAGCTCCCATGGATCAAAACCAAATGGCTGAGTATCTTCAAAACAAAGTTGCAGAGCTCAGAAGCAGAACAGGCGGCCAAACACAAATGGGTGCGTTGCCTCAGGCGAACAGCATGCCACCCCAAAGATAGGAGCATTTAATGGCTGAGAATAATGGTGATCCTTTTTCTTTAAAAAATTATCAAAATTTGCAAAGAGGTTTTGACAGGACAAATCCATTCTCTCCATCTTCTGGGNGTTTGACAAAGTCTAATATTTTCGGCGCACTNTCAACCCTAGGAAGCAATGTTATTGAAAAAGCATCGCCTGTTGGTGCAGTGCTTAGCGCAGGCAATATTTACGGAAACATAAAGTCTGAGCAAGCTGCAGCAGAAGCAATGAAAACAGACCCAAAGTATGGCGCNACATTAATTGGCCCAACGATTCAAAATATGGTTAATATGGCACCCTCAGCATTATCCCTAGCAAGAGCTGAAGCTGACACAGATGGGGATGGAGTTGTAACAAATAAAGAAAGTCAAAATTTCGGAATGTCAAAGGGGTTGACTTCTTACGATCTCGGAATTGATATGGACAGGCCAACTACTAACTTGTCAAGAACTTTCTCGCAAGGAGCTGGCATAGGCACATCATCTTTCTCTTCACCCCCAGCCATTGATACAAGTTTAAATCAGAACCCAACCAATCCCGCAAATTTTACAAATAAAGACTTTGGCACAGGAGGTCCACCATCAGGTGTGGGCAATCAACCTCAAAAACCAGATGATAATAGTGGTGGTGGTGGTTTAACTTTTATATGCACTGTGCTTCATGAAAAAGGCGACATGCCACCATCAGTCTATAAGTATGACAAATTTTATGGAACGATAGTTGATAAAAACATTTTTGACGGTTATGCTTTATGGGGAAGACCCCTCGCTAGGTTAATGAAGCGCAACGAAATAGTTTACAAAATCGCAAAGCCCATTGCGTTATCTTGGGCAAACCAGATGGCATATGATAAGTCAAACACCATCTGCGGCAAGAAAAGCATAACAGGCAAACTGATAAAATATATCGGAGAGCCATTGTGTTACGCAATTGGATTTACAATTAACAGGAGTAGAAAATGGCTGAAGTTAGCGTAGACAATATGGAAAATAATGCAGAACTATTTATGCATAAGATGGGTTTTGCTCATGACACTGAAGGTCTAGAGCTGAGTGAAGACCAGCTTGTTAATTTCCTTTTGCTTTGTCACCAGATGGAATATGGCATTGGTGAAGAGGAAGAAGAAATGATGGAAGAAGATCATGATGGCATGAAAGTCAAAATCATGAAGGTTGACAGCGGTGACATGCGCGGTGTTATGGATGAGTTGCTCGGACATGGCAGTCCAAAAATAATGGATTATTAAGATGCCATACAGCAAATATTCCCCAAAGCAAAAAAAGCTAGCAGCAGTCGCAGGCAATAAGAAAAAGATAACTGGTGCTGATTTTAAAAAGCTGAAGAAGAAAAAGAAAACTCGGAGAGCTTAATGGCTGCAAAAAAGCCGAAAAGAGATGCCTGTTATAAAAAGGTCAAAGCTCGCTACACAAAGGGTGGTGGGACTTGGCCATCAGCTTATGGGTCTGGGGCATTGGTAAAGTGCAGAAAAGTTGGCGCAAAGAACTGGGGCAACAAGAGTGGCAAAAAAAAGAAAAAGTAGCGGCAACAGCCTGAAAGACTGGTTTGGCCAGAACAAAGGCAAAGGTTGGGTCAACTGCAAAACAGGTGGTCC
>JGI24005J15628_10000799_pt1 | contig 17386 bp, 25 predicted proteins | sample LinPmetageLP40_FD_15628 | JGI IMG/M metagenome (IMG submission 15628)
TATCATTTATAAAATATGACTAAAATATATATATATAATTCTACTACTTAAAGAGGAATAGGGGGACGGCAGAATTTAAATACGAATTTTACTAAAAACAATGTTTGCATCCAATTGCTAAATTTTCAAGAGGCACACGTTCCCCCTCCACACAACATCCAACCATAATTCTAAATTTTTTCTTTTTCCTTTTTGGTACTTCCACTTCTTTTTCTACATATTTGGGTGGTGGGTCTTCTTCTTCTTCTTCTTTAGCACATCTATAGACTTTTCTATCTATTTCTATAATACTTTTTTTCTCTTTCTCAAATACTACAATTACAGACATACCATACCAAGACTGCACCTTTAACATAGTCATTTTACTCATTCCATATCCAGCCTGTTCCATCCACTCAATCCTGCGAGCTGTTAGATTACCCAATCCAATAAGATAAGATATAACACGAGGATTTAATTCTATACTTTTTTTAAACCACTCATCAAGAATACTATAAGGTGGGTTGCTACATATAATATCCACTTTTCCATCATATTCCAAAAAATCTTTATCTTCCAATATTTCACAATAATCTTTATTACGAGTTGGGAACTGGTTATAATACGCTCCAGAATTTTTACAACAATCTAACCATCTTTCACCTTCTTTGGCATCTATCATATCTATATGATTTTTGGCAAGGTCTAAGGGTGTAATAAATACATCTTTAGCATTCTTTCTTCCTTTAATTGCATGACTGACTTTAGCACTCATCCTTATAAGATACTCTATTATAAAAAATAAAAATAAAATTCAATTTTTCCCTATAGACTTAATCTTAGATATTGCCGTAGACTTAATCTTAGACTTTTCTATATACTCTACAGAAAAGGCACGCCAATGCAAACATCCTTTTGCTTTGTGACGATTTAAACTAGCTAATTGTATTGTTTTATGGCAATTATCGCAAACTATTTTTCTTTTCCAATTTATGGGAGATCCAAGAGGCATAATATAATATATTATCTACATCTTTAATATTAAATCTAATAGTAATATTCTTTCCTCAAAATTCATATTATTCATATTTCCAATCTTCTCTTCTAATTTATTTTTAGTAATTATATCTAAATTATAATTATCTACTAATTTATATAACATACTCATTGTATTTAGACTACATTTTAAATCTGGTTTACTAGTCCATTCTTTACCACTGGGTAGTTTGTATATTACATTAAATCTTTTTTTTGTTTTTTTCATTAATATAAATCATAGTAATTCTTAACATTCAATTTTTTTATTCTTCATTAAAAGTTAAAATGCATTCATAACAATAAAAATGATTTACAGCCATATGTCTTCCTGCCTTAACTTTTCTACAACATAAGCAAAGTTTCTTTTCCTCTCTTAATAAAAGTCTTATATATTTTTGGAATTCAGTCTTTTGTATATCCTTTTCACTAGCATTCTCAAATATGGTTTTTATAGATTTTAACATATATATTAATCATAGTATTTGTTTTAACTCAAAATAAAATATATTCTATAATTGTATGGAACTCATTAAAGTAAATCTCGAAAGGGAAACTACTAAAATAATTAATTATTTAGATAAGAAGAAAGCATGGGAACTAGGATTTATACGATATAATTTATTTAAAAAAATGATAATGCATATCACTAAAATAAGGTCTTTATATTCAGTAAGAAAAATATTTTTACATCTAGTAAATAAAGAAATATTCTTAAAAAAAAAAAATATAGTTAGAAGTTATTTATATATGTTTAGAAATCCAAGCACTCCTAAAATTCATAGTAAAACTATCACTATTACTTTCGACTAGGTTGTTGCGTAGCATCCACTGTTTTAACTACTTCCAAAAATATACTATTTCTATCTCCCAATTCTGTATTATCTGGAACGGAAAAATCTGGATGTAATACACGCACATTTAAATCACGAATCATCTGGGTTTCTCCTCTATGAGTGTATACTACTTCGCCTGACCCTTGGGATTGTAAGAAATTACCACTAGTAAAATATTTACCTACAATTGCTTGGATACTATTACTAGTTGTTTGTAATCCATCTGCCGCAAAACCTCCAATCATCTTTTGGGGCATCTTTACCCCTACATCTATCATATAATAGCCTTCATCATTATCAGTCGAATCAAAAGTTCTAGCTGATAATATAGGCACTGTAAAATTATTCTCACTATCACCAACGAAAGGGGTAATTGGAAAAGGTGCATTTCCAGGACCATCTTTATTTACGACTTGGTCTATTGATACTAATGCACCTGTAACATTTCCGCCTAGTGTCGTGTCTATCTCTAAAGGGAAAATAGTGCTTCCACCATCTAGAGTCAATGGTGTTATTCCGTGTCCGTGATTTACTGTTAGATTTTCAAAACCTAATTGCCTCCAAAAGTTAGTTGGCTTGTCTGTTACTTTTATAGTTCCATCTGGGGTAGTAACAGTTTCAAAAGAAACTAATCTAGTAAATGATACACCACCATAAGATATCTGGGGTTCTTGTGGTAATCCTCCTGCTGGATAACCTACACCTGGTACGAATGTCACCGACCCTGGGGCGGTTGGTGTTGGACTAATATAAAAAGGCATATGGAGACTATCAAAATTCATTTTTTTTAAATTTTCATCAAAATTCATCGATACAGCATTAGCACCTATTAATGCATCAGCAGCGACAGATGCTGGATTTGCAAGCGTTATTATATTTTGCCCAGGTCCAGGAGTTTCACTAGTTGCAGCAGGACTAAAAACTAATGTAGGACTAGAACCATCTGGATTAACAATTTCACTAACCTTTTTATGCATTTGGTTTACCGTTCCTAAAAATGGATTATTTACTGGATAAGATACATTAATCGTATTACCTATTGGTCCAAGACTTGCTAGTTCTGTCATATTATCATTTACTATCTGTGCTATTTCTGCTGGACTATAAGCAGCGGCTTTTATATCAAATTCGCATATTTCTTCATTTAAAGTTATTGTATCTGGTGTAGTAGATACTGCCGAACCATCATTACCCCAACCGAGTCCAGGTAAATCTTCGACTTTTGGGGCTGCCTGACCTGCTGGAATATCATACTCTTTCTGTAACACTTTACAAAAATAAGGGGCTTTTGCTAATACTTGTGGAGATGGACTGATTAATTTAAAATATTTTGCCCCTGCCACACTTCCTGTTATTAATCCATTAGTTCTACTACCTTCTTTACCTGCTGGAGTTACAAAAACACTATTATATTTATATTCTTCTATAGAAAACTGAGGCAAGGTTACATGTCTCTGTGTTTTTTTTCCGCTAGTTGGGTCGTAATATTCCCATATTGTTTCAGCACCTCCAAATAATCCTACACCAAAAGCACCACTAACAGTCGCTTGCATATATATGGCTTGTAATAAAAAATTAGTTCCAACTGTTGGAGATCTTAAACTGGAATAATATAATTTTAAATCTGGGTTTGGTGTTCCTGCTGGGTTTATTGTTTGGGCTGTTGGACGACTTGCTATATAATTTCTAAAGTATTTAACAACGCCCATAGTTACTCTAGTATCTTTCTCTATATTAATAACACTTTCTTGGGAAGTGTCTAATATAACGGAATGCACTCGCACTTCATCTCCCTCTTCTAATGTTATACCTTCTTTTAATGATACAGAAAAAGCACCATTACTGGATACATCAGCAGCCTCATTCTGTCTTAATCTTATGATAGTAGATTTTTCCATTATATATATTATAATGTTATAAATTAAAAATTATCTTTAAACAAAAACTATGATTTATAAATATCTAATGTTATATCCTTGTCCTGGTCCACCAACTATAAGGGCTTTTCTCACCTCCCCATAGACATGGGCGTTCAGTTGGTCTGTGGTTGGCTTCTTTAAAGTCGCATCTTGTAATCCAGTTCGCTCGTAATTTACTTGTAAATTGTTAATACTTTCACCAATATAAGCCCCAATATAATCTAACTGACCTAACAATGCTCGACCATCCTCTAATACTGTTGATGGGTCTGTGCCGTATTGGTTAGAGCCAATGTAAGCACTCTGCTCTCCCCAAGTATCTACTACGTGTGCTAATCGCTCATTGTTTCCAACAATACCTTCTCGTGGGAAGATATTACGACCATTTACTCTAAACTGGACTTTTTGTTTAAAGCATGCTTGGGAAGAGAATTTACCATATCCTTGGACGTTATTACCTCCTGCTAATTCCAATGCTGGGTTTCCAATTTCTTTAACAATTAAAATACGTTCTAAATGTTTGTTATTAAAATTAGAAAGTTGCACGTTTGTAGGCTGTAGTAAAAGTTGGTCGTTTACTCCACCATTATTAACAGACTGAGGAATAACAAAGAAATCGTGTTCCACTTCTAGCCAACTCGCATTTTTCAGTTTAGCATTTAAACTATCTACTACTTTTGGATTATCTATAACATCAGCGGCTAAAACTGGTCTTAATGTATTCATTGTTGTTGTAATATCATTTAATATCTGGTTACCTGTAGATGCATCAAATTCTATCTGGATGTTTAAATTTTCGAATACGGCAGTTGGAAGATGGGAAACCGAGTTTAACATAGGAAGCAATTCTCTTAAATCTATTGTTGCTGAGCCTGTGTTGGCGATGTCGGCAGTTGCATCAAATACTTTGGCTACTCGTCCTATCAAACCAGAACTTCCCTCCACTGTAAATCCTAATGTATTACACCGTTGCCCACTATCGACTGACTGATTTCTTTCATTACTTCTATTAGCTGATTTAAAACCATTAAAAAACTGGGCTTCATTTAAAGAGCATAAAGTAGTTTTACCATCCATTAATTTAATATTTTTAATTAATGCTAAAGCACCTACTAACTCATTATATCTAACTTGTCCGCTACCGACAACGCCAAGGAAGAGAAGCCTTAAATTTGGAAGATATGCTGCTTCGGTTTGGTCTAATTCAAATGTAAGTCTAGCATTTTGCGTGTATATTTTTGGGTCTAAATATTTAGTAGAAACATTAGCATCACTATAGAAAGTCATATTTATATAATATAAATATAAAATAAAATTATAAAAAAAACAAATACTATGATTTAAATTATGCAACCACAACAGAGTGGAAATACATATAGATATTCATTGGTTTAGTGTTATTAACATCACTAGTAAGTTGGACTCCAAAACGCTGTCGAGATAAATCTACAAAGCCAGCAAATTTTTGTCCTATACCAAAACCATTATTCGCACGGAAAGTATCCAATTTCATCTGTTGGTGTCCTGTATTTTCAAAACTATCTATATATCTGTGTATCATACTAGTTAAATCATTTTCATTATAAGCCACATATTTATTAGTCGAGTCATTAAATTCAAATTGGACTCTTCGAATACCTTGCACCATATTGCATGCGTAATTGTTAAATACATTTACATTTTCTTCGTTTTGTCGCTGGAAAGAGCAAGACACCGAGTCTACAGTCGCAGGGACTTGGGCTGATATATTGGCTGACCCAGATAAAATAGTGGATTTAACATTGTAGACACTTCTCATAGAAATCTGTTTACTCATTGGATCTCCCATAGTTGGGATTGAGTTATATGATAAATGTAAATTCGATAAAGAATAAGTGGATGCAGTCCCTTGGTTCTTTCCCATAAGTGCTGACATATTTCTAGCAAGATTAAATGTAAGACGGATTTCACCACTCTTCTCAAATGGTAAATGGTCACCAGACATACGATTTAAAATACAGTTTGGTTTCATTGCGAAGTCCAAATTATTCGTTTGTGGAGTTGTTCCAAGTGTGACTTCACCTTTGGAAAGTAAAGAACTAGCTGCCTCATTAACAGCACGGAGTTCTACTTGGTGGCTAGCGTTATTGTAATCATCTTCATAAATCGTACCAATTGCACCCATCTTAGTCCATCGTGCATAGTTCTGGATATTTTCTTTTAATCCAGATAATCCAAAAGTGGTTTGGCAACTGGCAACAACGCCGTGTATTCCTATGGCGTGGTCTAAGTAAACACCACCTGCGGAGCGAGTAGTTCCATCTTTGGTGATTAGTATATCTCCAAGTAATCTAACGGAGTTTCTCATTAAACTTCGACCTTCTCCTACATTAAGGACAAAATCTACATTATTATATTCTATATAACTTGTTTGGGTTGCTTCAGGCACGGCTGAGTGGTAAATCATATTATCCATTTTATAATATATAAATATAAAATAAAAATATAAAAAAAACAAATACTACAATTAACTTAATGCTTCCTGACTGGTTACTCCTATTTGCGAATCTACACCGCTAGCAGCCGTTACACCCTTTTCAGCCTCTTCTTCTTTCTTTTCTTTATGTTCCATAATTGATGTAATGATTGCTCCACCTATAACTCCTAAAACATCTAATCCTGGAATTGCATCCAATATGCCTGTTGCGGCTTCTTCCCCACCCTCTTCGGCTGCTACTTTCCCTGCATCTGCTGCCGCCTGTTTTGCGGCATCGGCTGCTCCTTCCACTTCACTCGCCGTGCTTGTTCCAACATCACTAACAGTTTTAGATTCAGCGACAGCATTATCGAATGTTCCAGTTCGTTCCACTGATGTTGCACCTCTAAGATTCGCTGGATTAATACCTTCATTCGAATATCGTGTTAATGTATTGGCTTCATCTGCCGTTAATCCACTTCCCCTTTCGTATACTTGGTCTACACCCTTAGCCCCCAAATCTTCTGCTGTAAAGGCTGTTTTTGGTTCTGCGAAATCTGTTAAATTACTATTTCTATAGTCTTCTAAATTATTCGCAAATGGATTATCCATATCTCTAATTGGTTTAATTAATTGTTCGCCTTCTGCATCTCCAGATGCTACTTTACTTTCGAACATCTCAGCCCTTTTCGCACCACGAGCCACAATATTATTTACCTCTTCAGTTCTAGCATCATCAGCAGCCGCCAAACCAGCCTCTCTTCCAGCACTATCTATGACTTCTTCTGGTTCTGCTACTTCTGGTTCTTCACTAACAGGTTCTTTAGTGGAAGTTCCAGCCTCATTAGCATTTTCGGCATCAGGACTGCTTTCTGGTTTTGGTGTTTGTTTAAATCCTAGTTTCTCTTTTATACTTGCAACTTTATTATCTACAAATTCTTTAGCATATTTTTTATATAAAGGTTTCGCATAATTATCTCCAAATTTCTTTAGTGCTGGTTTCCCAGATAAAAACATTTTAGTTTCTCCAAGGATTTTAGCAGTGTTATCTACTCCTGCCTTTGTCTGGTGGTATGTAATATTAGTATTCGCCGCCTCATTTCTAGCATTGTCTAAAGAATTTAATAAGTTTTCATAGTTTCTAAATGCATCTGCCATGTTTGTATAATATTAAATAATATAATATTATTATATAATATAATGCATAAATCCTACAAAATCCTTAAAGTTCGAGATAAGACAGACAATTATTACACACCAATAGATACACTATTCGATGTCCCCTTTCGTATCCTTATAAATGGAAAATCGCAACTAAGTGGGAAAACCACAATAATTCTCAATTTATTACTTAATCCTCAGTTTGGTTATGATAAATTATTCGATGGTGACAATATCTATATTATAACAAACAATAAACTAGATAATAAATTAAAGATGATGATGGAAAAACTCGATATACCAGATGATAACCATATGGAATATGACGAGGAAATGCTTACTATGTTATACGACCAATTAGAGGAACAATTCCACGAAGAAGTAGAAGAAGATGGAAAGCCTAGTAATAAATTAATTATTATGGACGATATTGGATACTCTGGACAACTAAGAAATTACAAAAAAGAAAACATTATAGACCGCCTGATATGCAATGGGAGACATGCAAACATATCACAAATATACACTAGTCAAAAATTTACACAAACATCTACGTGTCTTAGAACCAATATTAGTGGTGCAATACTCTTTGGAACTAATGCTAAAGAATTGGATGCGATAACAGATGATTTTAGTTATTTCGAAAAAAGGACTGACTTTATTAAAATGTTTAAAAAAGAAACTAAGAAGGCAAGGTCATTTTTAATTATTAATTATAGTAATCCTCCAAAAGATTTATATTTAGATAGTAACTTTGTACCAATTAAATGGATGGACGATGAGGATAAATAAGTTATAGATTTAAATTTATTTTCTAAAGTTATTTTATAAAAATGGCTAAAAATGATATATTCGAACAAGAACCTGGAAAAGATATGGAAGAGGCTGTCCCTGCACCAGTAAAAGGGAAAAAGAAAAGAAAACCAATGAGCGAAGCCGCTAAAGAAGCCTTTAAAGAACGGATGCGGAAAGCAAGAGCCAAGAAGAAAGAAGAAAAATTAGATAAAGAAAAACCTTTAGAAGTCATAAAGGAAGAGCCTATTAAAAAAGAAGAACCCTTACAAACACAAGAAGAAAAACCAAAACGTAAAGTTAGACAAGTAGTTGTAGAGTTAGACCAACACAAAGAAGAAATGGCTGAGTTAAAGAAAATGATAGATGATTTAAAAAGTAGTGCATCCTCTAAAGAAGATAAAGAAGAAATTAAAAAGTTACGAGATGAGTTAAAAGAAATACGAGATGTAGCAAAGGCATATAAAGCGGAAAAAGCCAAACAGAAAAAAGCAAAGAAAGAAGAACAGAAAGAAGTACCATTAGAACCTAAGACCATATCGCCACCTAAGCCAGTAGAACCAGTTCCACCACCAGCAAGATATAGCACATACAAAAAAAGTGTGTGGGCTAAATTTATGTAGGATTCCTTTGGGAACGTGTTTTTGGCTTATCATATAACTCATCACTATTTTTTAAATCTGTTACTTTTTTCTTATGACTATCTATTTTCCTTTCTAACTGCTCTGGATCTCTAATGCAACATTTACGGAGAATTTCTAATACTCTATCAAATCCATAAACATTCCCAAGGTTTTTAATCTCTCTACATTCGGCACAAAAAGAGCCGAACCAATATTGGTTAGGTTTTTTCTCACAAAGTATGCACGGCATTTATATAATTACAAAATAAAATATATTCTATTTTTAAATGCATTCCAATTCCTTATCGCCAGCTGATTATGATAAGTTAATGTCTAAATTAGAAAAGTCATATCTCCCCAAAGAGCCTAAAAAGAAAAAAATAAATCTAAAGCAAATCTTTTTCTTTAAAAAGAAATTTAAAAAATAATTAGTCATCCTCACAATCGCAGATTTTTATTTTTAAATGATATTTAAATAATGATATACTACCTTCTATATCATTAATAGGCTTTTCACAAGTCTCGCATATTTCTTCTAACTGATTAACTAATTGTTCGCCAAAAGTATCTATTAAGTTCCAGTCGTGGTCTGTTAAATTATATTCTCTTTTACTTTCATATTCGCAATAGCCTTTACTATTCGATTCTTCTTTTTCTTTTATTTTTTCTGTTCGTTCCTCTACTTCTTTTTCTTCTGGAGTTAAATCTTCCTTTACTTTAGTTATAGCCATCTGTATATTTTGTTTTGGTTTGTTATTATTCCTAGTTTGTGGCTCTCTTTTAATACCAGTAATCTGGCTGACTTCTCCTACTTTACATCTTTTTTGTGGCGGTCCATCTTTACTTAGCATCGTTTCTTTATATGCATCTATACTTTCATATCTTTTTTTACCTACTGTAAAATTATTACATTTCATTCCAGTGGCTACACTCATTCCTATTTTTTTCATATCCCATAATGGCTGATTTCGTTTTTTATGTATTTCATAGCCCTTCTCGCTAAATTTCTTATTACAATATCTACAAGTTACGCTCTTAGGGTCTTGTTCGACTTCTTTACACATTTTTATATGTTTTGGTGTTTTTAAATGTTTTATAAATCCTTGCTTTTGATAGCATTCGAAGTAGTCATATACTATATTACCTTCATTATCTAGTCTTTCTTTGTTACAAATATCGCAAAAATATATTGGGTTTCTCATTATACAATTAACAAATATTTTTATTCTTAAGTTAAAACTTTAAAACTTTAACTCTTATATAAACTTTTCTTTTTTATATTTTTTTTTTTATATATATACTTCTCACTATAAGACTTAAACTTTAATACTTTTAATATATATTTAATATTAATAATATAATAAATAATAAGATACTACTAATTATAAGACCATAAATATAACAAATAATAAGATACTACTAATTATATCTAACAAACTAACTAAATCAATCAATGGTTAATATGTATCCAAGGGGGGGGAGGGGGTTAGGAGCGAAGGAAGGGAGGAAGAGCCGACTCGGTATAGGAAGGGTCTATACGATATCCATCCTCATCATAATGCACTTCCCAGTCGAAGTCTTCTTCCAAGTCCTCTTCCAATTCTTCTTCCTTACTCTTATATGTTTGACTAGAAAATCCATTAATATCATTAAAGAATTCCTTTAATAAACTCATAATGATGATATAATCACCGTCATTCCAATATTCTTTATTTTCGTAAATTTCTAAAGTTATAGTTTCTAGAATATCCATACTAAATATAAAAGATAATTTTTTTTTATATCCTTTTATTATAAAATGAAATTAATTAGGCTAGCAACTGATAATCACGGAGTATTTAGTAATACCTTTGGTAATGAGATGATACTGCAACCATTTAGTAAAGTAGCATTATTAAATTTAACTTTTGGAACTAATATTGGTAATTTTTTAGTAATAGAACAAGGAAGCCAAATAATTTTTAAAAGTGATAATGATGATGACAGCACCCAACAAACAATAGTAATCCCACAACGAGACTATTTAGTAGCAGAAGCAGATACTTTTTATAGAGATATACAACATGCACTAAATGGTGCTATGAGCCAATTTAATAGTATAGAAGATAATAGTGGATTAATTTATTCTACTGGTGCTTACGCCTCTACCGCAATGGCTTTTAAAATAGGAACTAATGATGATGGATTTAAAAATATACAAGTTAGATATGCACCATTTATAAATCCAATAACTAGTTTTTCTTCTGTTTTATTCCAGACTATGATATGGAGTGATACTATAACTTCTATAACTTTTGGTAGTGGTGCAGGACAATATAGAACAACAATAATAGCAAAGGAAGCAACACAATTAGCGACAGCTGATAGAACTAATAAAATCCTTCCATTAACTGGTAGAAGGTTAAATGATGGTACAAGTTTTTTTATGGCTAGAGTTAGAGATTTAACTGATAATGGAAGTGGCAACCAAGATAATGGATTTGGTATTGGTTTATCTAAAACTGATTTAGGACAAGGGACTTTTGATGCTGCTGCCGATATTCCAGCAAACCAAAGAGATTTCGAAATAAGAGTAAATAGACCTGGTGAAAATTATAAATTTATCCAAAGAGAAGTTAATCCAGATGAGGTAGATGGAGGAATTGCACCTACTCGTGTATCTTTAACTGCTTTCCCATTAGTAGACGAACACGATATTATGTTTATGAGAGTGTCTAATAACAAGCTAATTATGGGTGTAGTTAATGAAACTAATCCAGGTGGAGCAGCAACACAAACCCTTTTTGGATCTCCCATAGATATAAATGCAGGAGAGGAATTATATCCATATATATATCTTAGAGGTGCAGCCGCCAATTGCACTGTGGATGCATTTAATTTTAGTATAGACCCTTGGTTACCTGGTATAGGCGGTGATGAAAATGGTAATCAAAATTGGGCTTTAACTGGAAAGGATGATACTGCTTTATTTAATGGTTATGAGGACGCTATGAATTATGCAGGAGGTGTTGGTTTTTCAGGTAAATACCTTCCACAAATAGGATATAATCCCCACCCAGTCGATACTATTGTCGATAGATTTAACGATATACGAAATATCCCTTTTACTTTACAGATAAATCGTGATGTTCTAAAGGCTTTAGGATTTAGCCAGTATGGGTCTGGAGAAACTAACGCCACTATTTCTGGTAGTATAGGACAAAACAAAAATCCACAATATTGGACTTATATTAATGCAGCATCTTTACCAGCTGCTAATACAAGTGATAATTTTATTGTAGAAAGTATGAGCCTTCCTTTAGATAGTTTCGATGCAAGTAAAAGTGATTACTCTATTCCAGATCCAGGAGTGATAGTATCACCAACAGCGGATAAGGCTGGTAGACGAAAAAATATATTAATGACTATTCCAGAGAATGACAATACAGATGGAATAGTAGAATATGAAAGTAGCACTCCTATATTTATAGATATGAATAACGACCAATCTATAAATGTTAAAAATTTAAATTTTAGAATTTTAAGAAAAGATTTTACACCAATTACCCAAACAACCGAACAAGCAATTATGACTATATTAATTGATAGTATGGATAAAAGAAATATGTAAGCGAAGCAACTATTGTAATTAAAATATTATACTATTATATAATGGCTTATGGTATGATTACAAAGATTAAAAAAGAGTTACCTAGAAAACTGAAAAGGAAAGCAATGTTAAATAAAACAAGTATTAAATCTTATGATAAAAATAATAAATTAACACCTTCTATGATTTTAAAACTACAAGAACATAGTAAACACCATACAGCATCACATATTCGAATGATGGTTAGAATGATGGGAAGTGGTACATCCTTTAGCCAAGCCCATAATGAGACAATGAAAAAGATGGGAAAATAATCTTATATATTTATAAATGGTAGTAAGTAATAAAAATAAATTTAATAAGAAATATAAACAACCTGTTAACCAGTCTAATGGTAAAAATGATATTGTAAGATTAACTGGAATACCCAAAAGAATATTAGACCAAGTATATTATCGTGGCATTGGTGCATATAAAACTAATCCTAAATCAGTTAGACCAACTGTATTATCTAAAGAACAATGGGCTTATGCTAGGGTATATTCCTTTGTAATGAAACGTCCAGGGACTTGGGGAAAGGCTGATAAAGATTTAGCGGATAAGGTTAAAGTTCTAAAAATAAAAGGATATATTAAGTAATGATAGTTCTTTAACAAAACCACAAAAAAAGAATAAAGATATGGATAAGCGTATATATTGGAAAACTTTAAAAATAGTTTAATATATACATGTATGATATTATTTATGCCGACCCTCCTTGGTCTTATGGAGCTACTAAAAATTGTGTTCCTTCAAGGTCTAAATCAGGTCAGCCTTATAAAGCTATGAGAATGATAGATATATATGATTTTGATGTGCCTAAAACTAACGATGATGCAGTATTATTTCTATGGGCTACTTCTCCCTTAATGCCTGAAGCTATTTATACTATGAAACGATGGGGCTTTGAATATAAAAATATAGCCTTCACATGGATTAAAAAAAATAAAAAAGCAGATACTAATTTTTGGGGAATGGGAGGTTGGACAAGATCTAATCCTGAATTTTTATTATTAGGAACTAAAGGAAATCCTAAAAAAGTTAGTTCTTCAGTTCATTCAGTAGTAGAAAGTAAAATTCAAGAACATTCTAAAAAACCTGATATAATCCGTGATAAAATAGTTGAGTTATGTGGTGATAAAAAAAGAGTTGAATTATTTGCAAGATGTAATGTTGAAGGTTGGGATAGTTTGGGTGATGAAATTTAAATATATTATATTAAGTAATGGTAGTTTGTTCTATATGTTTTAACCAAACACAAAAAGATTATGTAGTCCTAGATCGAAAACTGGCTATATTTGCTTGTAGTTATTGTAGGGCGAGTGAGGAATTTAAAAGGATTATAAATGATAGTAATTTAACCAAACCACAAAAAAAGAATTTACGAATTTATAAAGAGAATTGTGATAGAGTAAATAAGAAGATATTTAAATTAATTAATATTCTAGAGAAGTGTGGATAACAGTGATATTTATTTTATATTTAATGATTATATGACTATTAGTTTAACTAACGGTGATTGTTTAAAATTAATGAAAAATTTACCAGATAAATCAGTAGATTTATTTATATGTGATTTACCATATGGAGAAACAAATTGCAAGTGGGATAGTGTAATAGATTTAGAAGAGTTTTGGAAAGAATTTAAAAGACTTAGAAAATCTAAAAAAACGGCGTGCATCCATTTTTGTTCTACTAAATTTGGATATACTTTAATTAAATCTAATGAAAAGATGTTTAAAATGGATATGGTTTGGAAGAAACGGAATAAGACTGGTGGACTACAAAGCAGACATAGACCAATGAGAAATCACGAGATGGTTTATTTCTTTTACGAACAAGCACCAAAATATAATAGAGATACATATCACAAACGAATACAAGCGAAAAAAGAACACAATATAGAAAAAGAAAATATAACGATGGGGAAAACTAGCAAACATAGAAAAAGTGAAATATGTTTTGACCCACCAAACCCAGCATCAGTAGTAGAAGAAGCCGATGCCAACAAGGCAACTATATATAAAGATAAAGTAAAAGGTAATAAAGACCCATTGGGTATGGACGCTGAATTTAAAAAAATTCCATTTAAACTACAATTTGAACCACCAAACCCAGCATCAGTAATAGAAGAAGAGACTAATTATATGGGGAAAACAAAAAAACAAGTTTTAAATAGTAGAAGTGAAAATGGAAAAAAACATTTAGCAACATTTGACCCACCAAACCCAGCATCAGTAGTAGAAGAAGACCTTATAGAACCAGCCGAAGATGAGCCAAAATCTATGTTTGAAAGTAAAAAGGTATTTATAGGTAAACGTCATCACCAAACAGAAAAGCCATTAGATATATTAGAGTTTTTTATTAAATATTGGAGTGATGAAGGACAAACAATTTTAGACCCAACTATGGGTAGTGGTTCTACTGGAGTGGCTTGTAAAACTTTAAAACGGAATTTTATTGGTTATGAAATGGATGAAAAGATATTTAAAGTAGCCGAAACTAGAATAGATAAAGTTAAAATAATATAGTCTATAGTATAAAATTGAATTTTATTTTCTTTATATTTAAGTATATAAAGATGGATAAGATTATGAACCCACGAACAGGACGGATGGTAAAAAAAACTGGAGCAATTGGAAGAGCATTAGTAGTTGCGTGCAGCCAAGGATGTGCTAGCAAAGCAAGTAAAGCACCAAAAGCACCACCCAAAGCAAAAGCACCAAAAAAAAAGAAAGTTAAATTTAATGTAAAACCAGCACCAGCAGCCGAACCAAAAAAATTAATTTCCAAAGGTAGAATGCGAATTATTCGTGCTAAAGTTGCAGGATTAGGAGCAGGACAAGCAGAAAAAAAACGCCAACTTGGGAGAAAGTTGGAGAAGAAAGCAGGCTTGTTGCCTGAGAGCGAGAAAAAAAAGAAAGCAAGAGAAGTAACCATCGAGAAAGCAGGCAAAGACTTGATGGATAAAATCCTTGAGGGCAAGGTCGATGCTAAAACAGCAGGGGAAGCCTTTCTTGGAAAAAAGATATTTAAATTCGAGAAGGGTAAATCCGTGGCTTATTACGAAGATCCAAAAACAGGGAAACTAAGCAAAAAGCCTCCAGCATTCCAAAACATTACGATAGGATATATGCAAAGTGCAGCCAAGATGAATGGAGAGTTTAATCCTAAAACTGGTGAATTAAAAATGGACTGGCGAAGCGAACTACAAGGCATTCCTGAACCGAAAAGTGGTGAGCTTAGAGTTAAATTAAAAAAACAAGGAAACTATTATAAAGGCGATGGATTTACTGTTGGTAAATTAGGGAATGGAGCAAAAGACCATACAGGACATAATTTAGTTCCAGCATTAAAGGCAAACGGACAGTTTTACTACGCACATTATAGCAGTATAGGTGCAATGGACTCGTATATTAAAAAATTTATTAGACCATTATAATTTAAACTTTTTTTTAAAGGCACGAATAGATGCTGACAATGTTTTTTTATCCCACAACAACCACCGAGACAATGCACCGTTGGTAAGTGGATTATCCCAATTTTCTCTTGCCCTATGTCTTCTTAGATATGCGTCTTTAACTACATTTCTATCCAATACTTTTGGTAAATAAAATTTACTATTCTTATCATTTATTAAAGTAAAATCTCTCATTCCAGCACTTCCAAAATGTCTAACAATTTCTTTACCATCTTTTAAAAAGAATGCTGATAATTTTTTTCCATCCATTTTAGATGGTACGACTTTAATCAATTTTAGGCTCATCTATATTATCAGCGGATATATTATTTTCAGGGCAATTAACTGATTTATCTATTACACACTGACTATTGCAACAACAACAAGTAATTCCACATCGTCTTAGAAGCCGAAAAAATCTTTTAAATAGATTATCTATAAATTCTAGTATTTGTTCTCTCATCTTTTTTATATATTATAAATATATAATAAATGACATCTTTAACACAAAAACGATATCTTGCAAGACTGGCTAGTCTAACTCCAAAACATGAAAATAGAGATACAATTAATATGGAAAATGTAAATTTAAATACAGACCAATTAGAAACAAAATTAGATACTATCATTACTAATACTTATGCTAATGAATATGCTAGTAGTTATTCTACTGTTATAAGTGGAAGTGGAACATTTACAACGGCATCCACAGATTTAGGGGCTGCTACTGATAGGCATAAAATACATATATTAGGAAATCTTACTAGCGGATTAGTGAATATCTCAATGGAATTATCTCACAATAATGTAACATATTATAAAGACAATGCATTTAATTTTACTATCTTAGGAAATTCTTTTAGTTGTATGGGACAAACTAATTTTAGATATTTTAGAATAAAGGTAGTTGATACAAGTGGTTCATCTAATACATTAAATATGGAAAGTGTTGCGAAGAATGTTTAAAATAATATTTTTTAAAATATAAACTATAATTATAAAATGAGTTTATTGTTAGTAAAAGATAGCGCGAATTCGAAGTTAAGGGAGTTAGAATGTGATACAAATGGTTTGTTAAAAGTAGATAAAGTAGATGTATCTAGTCTTGCCACTGAAAGTAGTCTATCTGGATTAAATGGTAAAGTTACTGCTTGCGATACTGGAAGTATATCTGGAACTGTTGCCGTGTCTGCTGTTTCTGGAAATGTCGCATGCACCCACGCAGCCCTTCCACTTCCTTCTGGTGCTGCTACTGAGAGTTCTTTATCTGGATTAAATGGTAAAGTTACTGCTTGCGATACTGGAAGTATATCTGGAACTGTTGCCGTTTCTGCCGTTGCTGGAAATGTCGCTTGCACCCACGCAGCCCTTCCACTTCCTTCTGGTGCTTCTACTGCCAGTAATCAAAGCACTGGAAATACTAGTCTTGCTACTCTTGCTGGGTGTGTATCGGCTAATGTTATGGCTGTTTCTGCTGGTAGTGTATCATCGACAGGAG